>JAEEGJ010002227.1_pt1 | contig 118541 bp, 65 predicted proteins | sample 8958761 | NCBI WGS metagenome assembly JAEEGJ01 (sample SAMN16246546, study PRJNA631951) | gut metagenome | biome: gut microbiome; feature: rumen; material: RS-attached | host: Bos | place: Iran: Karaj | collected 2018-10 | reverse complement strand
AGCAAGGGTAGTTGGTTGTAGCGGCGCGATGCAGATCGCTTTCCCACCCGCCTCTTTAGCTCAGTTGGCCAGAGCACGTGATTTGTAATCTCGGGGTCGTTGGTTCGAATCCGACAAGAGGCTCACCCGAATGAAACCGCAGGTTCTACACAAGAACTTGCGGTTTTTTTGTTTGGCGGGTGTGCCAATTTTGCCTCTAATGACGAAAAATGCGTTATTTTTTCTATTTCTGATTAGATATTTTTGTCGGAATACAAAATAAAGTATTAAATTTGTGGCGTCTTTTGAAGAATTATCATCATTTTACCAACAAACTAACATAAATCACAAAGAATAACACCTTACACATGATGAACATAAAAGTCGGAATAATAGGCTTCGGCCGAATGGGACGATACTATCTAAAGGAGTTTCAGAGCAACCCATACTACGAAGTCGCCTACGTTTGCGATATCGACGAGGAATGCAGAGCACTGGCCCGCAAGATGGCTCCCGAGGCGAAGATTGTTGCCGATGAACAGCAGATCTTTGAGGACCCGCAAGTGCAGGTGGTGGCGCTCTGCGCCATGGCCGACTCTCGCCCCGAGCAGATACGCAAGGCGGTAGCGGCGGGCAAGCATATCATAGCCGAGAAACCTCTTGCCGACACGATAGAGCGCGAGTGGGAGATGGTGGAGCTGGTGGAGAATGCTCCCGTGCAAAGCACGGTGAACATGTATCTGCAGAACGCGTGGTACCACCATGAGATGCGCAACGCCATTGACCGCGGCGAGCTAGGCGAATTGGCCATAATGCGCATCTGCCACATGACGCCCGGACTGGCGCCTGGCGAAGGGCACGAGGCCGAGGGACCGTCGTTCCACGACTGCGGTATGCACTATGTGAACCTTGCGCGCTGGTATGCGCGTAGTGAATATAAGACGTGGCATGCCCAAGGCATGCGCATGTGGGCTTGGAAGGACCCGTGGTGGCTCCAGGTGCACGGCACGTTCGACAACGGCATCGTCTACGATATCACCCAGGGCTTCGTCTACGGCCAGTTGTCGAAGGAACAGACGCATAACTCATACGTGGAGCTCATCGGCACGAAGGGCTTCTGCCGCATGACGCACGACTTCAAGACGGCGGTAGTGGATATCCACGGCGTGACGGAAACGCAGCATATCGAGCGACCCTTCGGCGGCAAGAACATCGACCGCCTGATAGAAGAGATGGCATCGAGCATAAAGACGGGGGTGCGCGACAGGCACATGCCGTCGTTCCGTGACTCTGCCATAGCCTCGCAAAACGCTTGGAACATGCTCGAGGACGCACGCCAGCACGACCTGCCGGCGATAGGCACTCACGAGGAGCTCGAGGAGATATGGGAGTATCGCCGCAACCTGAAGGACGGCTACGGACTGCTGCCGAGGAATAATAAGAATGTTTGATAGTTGACAGTTGATAGTTGACAGTTGATAGTTGACAGTTGATAGTTGACAGTTGACGGTTGATAGTTGATAGTTGATAGTTGACAGTTGACGGTTGAAACCTGAAACTTGAAACCTGAAACTTGAAACCTGAAACCTGAATAATAAAGACTTACTAACCAACACTTTATAAATTAACACTAACACTAAACTTTAAACACAGAACAAACCATGGCTGACGTTTCAAGAAGAGACTTTCTCAAGCGTGGCTCTGCTGCGCTCGCGGGCATGATTGTTGCCCCGACCATCGTTCCTAACACTGTACTCGGCGCTGCCAAGAAGCCCGGACGCAAGGCTCCCAGCGACAAGCTGAACATCCTCGGCGTGGGTGTAGGCGGCCGCGGTGCTGCCGACATCGCTGAAATGGCGAAGACCGAGAATATCATCGGCCTCTGCGACTGCGACTGGAAGTACGCTAAAGCCGTGCTGGACAAGTATCCTGACGCTAAGAAGTACACCGAGTACCGCAAGATGTACGACGAGATGCTGAAGTCGGCCGACGCCGTAATGGTAGCTACCGCCGACCACACGCACGCCATCATCGCTGCCGATGCCATTCAGGCCGGCAAGCACGTGTATGTGGAGAAACCTATGACGCTCTATGCTTACGAGAGCCGTCTGCTCACCAAACTGGCTGCTAAGTACAAAGTGGCTACCCAGCAGGGTAACCAAGGTGCCTCAAGCTCCGGCACACGCAAGGCCATCAACTGGCTGTGGAACGGCGAGATAGGTGAGGTGACCAAGATTGAGGCCTTCACCAACCGTCCCATCTGGCCGCAGGGCATGCAGACGCCCAAGGAGGCACAGGCAGTGCCTGCTACCATGAACTGGGAAGCCTTCATCGGCCCCGCTCAGATGCGCCCCTACAACGAGGCTTACACGCCCTGGAACTTCCGCGGCTGGTGGCCCTTCGGCTCCGGCGCCCTCGGTGATATGGCCAACCATATCCTCGCCGTGGCCTTCACAGGTCTGAAACTTGGCTCGCCGACGGCTATCCTCGGCAGCTCCACAATGCTGATGCCTGACAGCTGCCCGTCGGCACAAAAGGTGACCTATCGCTTCCCCGCTCGCGACAACCTGCCCAAGCTGGGTCTGCCCGCTTGCGAACTGACTTGGTACGACGGCGGCCTGCGCCCGAACATCCCATTTGACATGCCCGAAGGCAAGCACTTCGACGGCAACGGCGTCTGCATCTTCTACGGCACGAAGGACATCATGGTAGTCGGTACCTACGGCTACGACCCGTTCCTCGTCAGCGGCCGCAACCCCGTGGTGCCTGAGCTCTGCCGCGTAGTGAAGAACGACAACCACCAGCAGGACTGGATCCGTGCGTGCAAGGAGAGTGCCGACAGCCGCGTGCCCGCCGCCTCCGACTTCGCCATCAGCGGACCGCTGAACGAGAACATCGTGATGGGCGTGGCAGCCGTGCGTCTGCAGGAGCTCGACCAGTGGCTCAAATGGGACGGCGAGAAGATGCGCTTCACCAACATCTCACCCGATGCCAAGCTGCACGTCTCCAACGCCATCGAGTTCTCTATCCACGACGGTCATCCCTCGTTCACCTCGGCCGACAAGGTGGAGATCAACGCCGCCGAGTACGCAGCACGTCTCATCAAGCCCGTCTATCACAACGGCTTCGTGCTGCCTGAACTGCCATAAGTATTTTTTCACAACGAATTAGACGAATTCTTGACTATTAACATCTCATTCAAGATTCATTTTAATTCGTTTAATTCGTTGTAAGATGAAAACTGAGCACAACGTTAATTCATTTTAATTCGTTTAATTCGTTGTAAGATGAAAAAATTATCAATTTTTATAGCTTATCTGTTATTCGTCCTTTCGCCTTTAGCTGCCCAGAAGACCGTGACCATCGTCTGCTCCCAGGGTTTCCAAGGCCCTGAGCTGTGGGACCGCCACGAGCTGCCCGTTGACAAACAAGGTTATTTTGCTATCTTCGACGGCAAGACATTCGCTGGCTGGCGTGGCTATGGCAAGAACTATATGCCCTCGAAATGGAAGGTAGAGGACGGCGCTATCCACCTCGACAGCAAGGCCAAGGGCGAGGGCGGCGACATCATCTTCGCCCATCAGTTCGGTCCAAACTTCGAGTTTGAGATGGAGTGGAAGATTGCCGAGGGAGGCAACTCCGGCATCTTCTACCTCGCCAAGGAAACGGCCAATGCCGACCGCACCGGCCTCGAACCCATCTACATCTCATGCCCTGAGTGTCAGGTTCTCGACAACGAGCGTCACCCCGATGCCAAGCTCGGCAAGGACAACAACCGTCAGGCCGGTTCACTCTACGACATGATTCCCGCTAAGCCCCAGAATGCCAAACCAGCCGGACAGTGGAACAAGATCCGTATCCGTGTGCAGGACGGCACCGTAACCCATTTCCAGAATGGCGTGCAGGTGCTGCAGTACAAGCTCTGGACACCCGAATGGACAGCCCTGCTGCAGGACAGTAAGTTCAGCGAGAAAGCATGGCCAGTAGCCTTCGACCTGCTCAACAACTGTGGCGGCGCTGATCGCAAAGGCTTCATCGGTATGCAAGATCATGGCGATGACGTTTGGTACAGGAATATTAAAGTCAAGGAACTATAAGAAGACACGTCATTCGTTTAATTCGCATCATTCATTATAATAAAATGAAAAAAGGTATATTATTATTTCTCTTAGGCGCAGTAGTCGGTTTTGGTGCCAAATGGCTCATGGACGATTGTTGCAACAAGTCCTGCGCAGCTCCTGAAGCTGCAGGCGAGAGCCCTATAGCCCTCGTGGCCGACGGCCCCAATATCGATATCGCAACACTTCCTGTTGACGAGGAAGGTTTCATCGTGCTCTTCAACGGCGAGAACCTCGACGGTTGGCGCGGCTATGGCATGGACGTGCCTCCCACCAGCTGGGAAGTGAGCGACGGTGCCATTCACCTCAAGGGCTCCGGCACAGGCGAGGCTCAGGCTGAAGGCGGCGGCGACCTCATCTTCGCACATAAGTTCCAGAACTTTGAGCTGCAGCTGGAGTACAAGATCTCCGAGGGCGGCAACTCCGGTATCTTCTATCTCGCTCAGGAGGTGAAGGATGCCGAGGGCAAGGAATACCTTCCCATATGGCAGTCGTGCTCTGAGTATCAGGTGCTCGACAATGCCAAGCACCCCGATGCACAGCTCGGCGTAGATGGCAACCGTCAGGCTGCTTCGCTCTACGACATGATTCCAGCCAAGCCCCAGAACGCCAATCCCGCCGGCGAGTGGAACCAGGCTAAGATCATGGTTTACAAAGGAACTGTAGTGCACGGACAGAACGGCACTAACGTGCTCGAATATCACCTCTGGACGCCGAAATGGACTGAGATGCTTCAGGCCAGCAAGTTCGCCGAGGGCGGCGACTTCCCCTACGCTTTCAACCTGCTCAACAACATGGGCGGCGAGAACCACGAAGGTTATATCGGCCTGCAGGACCACGGCGACGATGTGTGGTACAGGAACATCCGTATAAAGATTTTGGATTAAGGCTCATCTCTGCCTCCTCCCCAAATGAGGGGAGAGAGGCAAGCCTTTTACTTTCTTGATTATCGTGAACAGGAGAGATTTTCTTAAGAAATCAGCGATGCTCTCCGTGGCTCTGCCGGCTGCGGAGATGGCACGTGCAGCAGAATACGTCCCGGGAACCGAGGTGAGCGCCTCGGCTGCTCGGGACGAGCTTTCTGCGGCCGACGGTGCCCTGATAGCATCAGCTCCTATGCTCCAGAACTACGCTGAGGACAGCATAGGGATAGCTTTTGCCGTAAACGATATGGCAAACGGCTTTGTGGAGATAGGACGTAAGCCCAACCTCAGCGATGCACGCAGAGTGATGTCCGGCGGTTATCGTATGGCAGAAATCAGCGACCGCGTAGCGCAGGTGCGAATCACAGACCTACAGCCTGCCACTACATATTATTATCGTATAGGCGCTGAGCGAATCAGCTACAAAGGCGGCTACAACATGAAGAACCTGGGCCGCGAAACGGATGAGCATATCTATTGCTTCACCACTGCCGGCAAAGATGCCCGGGCGCATTTCTGCGTCATCAACGACACTCATGTGCAGTGGGAGCCCTTCGGCCGAGCTATAGAGAAGATTGCCGCCTTGGCACCCTCATGTGTCGTCTGGAACGGCGATGCCTGCAACGTGGAAGAGACGATAGAGGCTCAGATGCGCATCTTCCTGAAGCCCGAGATAGCCCGCAAGGATTATGCCGCCTCGACGCCATACCTGCTTTGCACCGGTAACCACGACTTTCGAGGCTTGGCCAACCGTCATCTCGAACGCGTTTGGATGTACCGCCAGCCCGAGGAACGAGCCGTGCGCGACTGGGACCTGGGACGTAACTTCGCTCTGCGCATGGGCGATATAGCCATGATAGGTCTGGACACGGGCGAGGATAAGTTGGATACCAACCCTGCGTTTGCCGGTATCTTCAAGATGAAGGAATACCGTGAGGCTCAGGCACTATGGCTCGCTGATGCCTTGAAACGCAAGGACATTGCCTCGGCGCCGTTCCTCGTAGCCTTCTGTCATATCCCCCTCTACGATCCCAATGCCAAGCACAACCCCGGCGACGTAGCTCCAGCCGACACAGACCCGCGCTACGACAGCAATTTCGCCATGTGGCAACGCACGTGTGCACAACTCTGGCTGCCGTTGCTCGAGAAAGCCGGCTGCCAGCTCATCATCACTGCCCACCAGCATCGCTACCAGTATCATGCCGCAACAGCCGACAGGCCATGGGCGCAGATAGTGGGTGGCGGACCAGAGATGGGTGAATATGGCGGCAAGAAGAACCCTAACAAATTCCCGACAGTAATCGAGGGTAGGGTAGAAGACCGTCGGCTTCATATCACAATTCACAACCTCGTAACACTCAAAGTTCAGGAAGAACTGGACTTCGAGCCGAGGAAAACACGCATGAGACGCAAACAACAGTAACAGAAAACGTAATGAAAACAAGTAAGATTATCCTGGCCCTGACAGCTCTTATGCTGTGCACTGGCCTCTCTGCCAAGCCCAAGAAACAAATGGGCCTGCAACTTTACAGTATTCGTGAGGTTATCGGCTCGCCCGAGAAATATGCCCAGAACCATGTCGAGGTGTTCAAGAAACTCGCCTCATGGGGCTACACTGCAGTCGAGGCCGCCAGCTACGACCAAGGCCGCGGTACCTTCTATGGCGTATCACCCCAGCAGTTCCGTGCCGACTGCGAAGCTGCAGGCCTTGAGTGCCTCAGCAGTCATGCCACTCGCGGACTCAACGCCGATGAGCTCAAGAACCACGACTTTACCGAAGCCATGAAATGGTGGGACAAGGCTATTGCCGACCATAAAGCAGCCGGAATGAAATATATCGTGACTCCTGGCTGGGGCGTGCCCAATACGTTGCAGGAAGCGCAGACGCTGTGCGACTATACCAATGCCATCGGCCGCAAATGTCAGGCTGCCGGACTCCGCTACGGCTACCATACCCATTCGGGTGAGTTCCGCAAGGTCGAGGGTCAGGTGTGGATGGAATATTTCATGCAGCATACCGATGCCTCAGTGTTCTTCTGGCAGATGGATACCTATTGGTGTGTCATGGCGCAGCAGTCGCCAGTACAGTACTTCAAGAAGTTCCCAGGTCGCTTTGCCATGCTCCATATCAAGGACCTTTATGAACTGGGCGAGAGCGGAATGGTGGACTTCAACGCCATCTTCCGCAATGCTGAGAAGGCCGGGCTCTGCGACTATATCGTGGAGATGGAAGGCACCGACGGCACCATCGACATCATGGAGGGTGTGCGCCGCTGCGCAGAATACCTACTTAACAACAAGCTCGTAAAGAAGAGCTATAGGAAATGATGCCTCTCACAGATATTTGTAGAGTAAAGTAATGAAGGATGAAGATTAAAGTCTCTACATTAATTATTTTTCTCAGCTCATTGTTCGTGGGCAGCGCATCGGCGCAGAACCCTATTTTCAAGGGTTGGTATGCCGACCCCGAAGGGGCGGTGATGGGAGGCCGTTACTGGGTATTTCCCACATATAGCGCCCCCTATGAGAAGCAGCTGTTCTTCGATGCCTTCTCATCGGAGGACCTTGTGCATTGGACCAAGCACGAGCGTGTGCTGCAGCAGAAGGATATCCCTTGGCTGCGCATGGCGCTATGGGCTCCGGCCATGATAGAGGCCAACGGCAAATACTACCTCTTCTTCGGCGGCAACGACGTTCATGAGGGCGAGGTAGGAGGCATTGGTGTGGCTGTGGCCGATTGTCCCGAAGGGCCTTACCGCGATGCCCTCGGTCACCCGCTCATCAACGAGATAGTGAACGGTGCACAGCCCATCGACCAATTTGTATTTCGCGACGACGATGGGCAGTATTATATGTTCTACGGCGGCTGGCGCCACTGCAACGTCTGTAAGCTTAGCCCCGACCTGTTGAGCATCGTGCCTTGGCCCGACGGGCAGAAGTTCCACGAGGTGACACCAAGTGAACAATACGTAGAGGGGCCCTTCATGCTCAAGCGCAATGGCAAGTACTATTTCATGTGGAGCGAAGGCGGATGGACGGGCCCCGACTACTGTGTGGCTTATGCCATTGCCGACAGCCCCTTCGGCCCCTTCAAGCGTATTGGCAAGATCCTCCAGGGCGACCCGAAAATAGCCATGGGCGCAGGTCATCATTCCGTCATCCAATATCCCGGCAAGGACGAATACTACATCGTATACCACCGTCGTCCGCTGACAGAGACCGACGGCAACAGCCGCGAGACTTGTATCGACCGCCTTTTCTTTAACCCCGACGGCACCATTCGCCCAGTTGTAATGACTCACGATGGTGTTAAAGCACGGCCGTTAACGGCTAAGGCTAAGCGCATACTGAAACGACAATCTAAACAAAGCCAGTTGAAGAACTAAACAAAGTCGGCTTAAAAGTGGATTAAGCCCTATTTAATAGATCTGTTAACCCGTATTAGAAAAACATTATAAACAAACTCGCCTGTTCAAGGATCAACCTTGAGCAGGCGAGTTTTTTGTGGTAGCCATCCAGTGAACTATATTTCAGGATGACTTGTTAAGTAGATCACTTTATCGCAACCTTTTTGCCGTTGAGGATATAGATGCCTTTTCTCTTGGCACTATCGCTGTTGAGCTTGCGGCCGCTGATGTCAAACCACTGGCTGTCAGCATCGTCGGTGTCTACCATATCTATTGCCGTAGCATCGCTTGAGGCGAAGATGATGCTGAACGGTGAGCGACGTGAACCAACGACGTCGTTGTTGACGTACGTGCACACGTTTTTCGCGCTGATGAGCACACCTTGGCAATAGGTCTTGAAGGAGAGTTTGGCTTCATCCTCTCCAGGTACGGTGATGTAGGCGAAGCCTTGTGAGTCGGTCGCAGTAGCAGCACGACATTCTTCACCGGCATAGACGGCTATATCGCTGTTGGTGAGCACCCCGTCGTCCATCGTTACTCGGGCCACGATGTTCATGTTGCCGCTGTACTGGTGGTGGTCAACGGGTGTGAAGTCGTTGCTGATGCGTCGAACGGGTGCCTTGCGCACGACAGAGGCAGTGGCTATCGGGTAGGTGAAGGAGCGTGCTTCGGAGGCTGTGTTGCGGAGCATGTAGCCCTCGCCTGGGATGAGGGCGCCGAGGGTGCCGTTCCATTCGTAGCCGTCGTACATTGCGAACGACGTTTGGCTCTTGACGACGTCGCCGTCGTGGGGCTCCAAGCCTGCGAAGGCGTCAGCGATGCTGATGATCTTGGTACCGGGATAGCCTATCCAGTTCCAGCCTGGGGCTACCTCAATGGTTTCTGTCTTCAGGTCTACGGCATGGCCTGCAAAGGAGAGATCCTGTGCCTCAGTCATCTTCACCATGAACATCTCATGGTTGTTCAGCGTGAGCACGTCGGTGGGGTACCACTTGGTGCCCCACTGCTCCATGAAGGCTTCCTTGCTCTTGACGATGTTTGTCTTGAGGGCTACGGAGCTGAAGATGGTGGGTACGGTCATGTCTTCGGCAGTCAGATAGATTGACAGCCAGTTCCAACCCTTGACCAGTGCAATGTCCTGCAGAAGCAGGTCGCTGGTGGAGATAATAACGGGATCGGTGTACGTTCCGAGGACTTTGTTCTGTGAGAACGTAAGCGCAGGCGTGCTCTCGACGAAGGAGTAGACGATGCCTGTCGAAGCGTCGTAGGCCCGAATAGTGATGGACTCATTGTTTTCATCCTCGTGACCGTATATGTTGAACAGGATGAAGTAGGTGTCGTAGCGGCTGTTGTACTTGGCGTAGCCTACGCCTCGGCACTCGTCGCCGATGAAGGCAGCTACCATGTCGTCGGCATCGTCGCAGGGCCTTCCTGCGAAGTCGAGCATGGCGATGACGTTCATTGAGCACTCGTAGTCGGCAGCGTTGACGGCCCAGTCGGGCTTGTCGCCGACCGCGTTGATGTAGAGCGTCAGCGGCTCGCTGATATTATTGTTGCCAGTAAGGTAAACAGTCTGCTCATACTTGCCTGTAGGCAGGCTCTCAGAGATGGTGAAGGTTACGGTCTTGGATGATTGAGCTACCAAGGTGCCGCTGGTGACGTTGGCGGTGAGCCATGCAGGCATACCGCTGAGCGTCCAGTTCTCGGCCTTACCGCTCTCGTTGACGAAGGTGGCGTTGAAGGAGATGCTTTCGCCGCTGAGTTTCTGGAGGTTCAGTGTATTGTCGCCACTCCAGAGGAGCTGGTTCTGCTTGACGAATGCAGACCAGACTATAGGTGTTGACTCGTTGCCGTTCATGTCTCTTACGTTTCTAACGGTGAACTTCAGTGTTGAGCCTTCCAGGCGTGCCATCTCTTCGTTCAGCGTGATTACGATGCCTCGTTCGTTGGCAACGTAGCTGAATTCAACATTCGTAGCTTCGGGCTTCACCTTCAGGGCAGGAGCTTCGTCGATGAAGGTGATGCTTCCGCTTGTCATGGCAGCTTCCTTGGTGCCTGTACAGAGGTCCTTGGCGTTGTTTACCGAAGAGATAAGTCCGGAGTTGGGATCGCGGCTCATCTGCTCGAATGAGTAGTAGGCTTCCAAACCGGTCTCGTCGCCAGTGAGGCGCTGTGTACGCTGGCTCTTGATAAGCTCGCCCGTCAAGGAAGCCTTCCAGAAGCGGATCTCGTCCACTGAGCCCTTGAAGGGCTGGCTACCTGCGCGTGAACCTATATATAGGTACGAGCCTTCCAATGGCGGTACGGCGTTGGCTGACATGGCCTTCACTGCGGTGCCGTCGACATAGACGGTAGCGTTGCCGTTGCGGAGCACGTTGAGGGCCAGGTGGTGCCATGCGTTGTCGAGATAGTCGTTGTTGCTGATAGTGATGTCCGAGCCGTTGGCTGTCATGGTCAGGGCGCCCTCGGCGCTGAAGCCCATGCTCACTGACTTTTCGATTGTGTAGAATAGTGTGCTGGCTGCGCCTTGGTCGGCCTTGGCACCCTTGAACCACATCTCGAGAGCATAGTCCTCGGTCGGGAGAACGACGCAATCCGCGATAAGCAGCTTGAGGGCATCCGTGCCGTTGAGACTCACGGCCTTGTTGTCGTTGTTCAGATACCACGTCTCGGCGGGCATCGTCATGTGGCGGTTGCGGGCATAGTCGGTGCCCGAGACGCCTGTGCCTTCGTCGAGCTTCCAATAGCCGATGAGGTTCGGAGTGGACGGTTTCTTCGTGTAGTACATCTCGGCTTGTGCCTCGCTCATCTCGCGTGACTTGTCCCAGAGCGTCAGTTCGTGGATAGCACCTGTGAAGTTCTGCCCGAGCGTGATGGCGCCTGTGCCTTTATATTCAGCTACTGCCACCTTGTTGAACAGGTCGTTGGTGCTGTTGGCTGTTACGGCTCGTGCGCTGAAGAGGCCGCCGTCGCCGTCATATTCGTAGTTGAACGCGAGGAATGTCCAAGTGTTCTTCTCGATGGCCTTTGTCGAAGTGTAACTTTCAGAACCGATGGTTACAACTAAGTTACCTTCGGCATTGACGCTTACCTTGAACTTGTCGGTGCCGTTGCCGTGGGTGAAGATGTCGCCGGCGTCGGTCACGCGCACCCACATATCGGCTGAGAAGTCCTTCTGGGCCAGGTTGAAGCTCGCCTCGGTGTAGGCGGCGCGCTCGGTGTTTTGTGCCGAAAGAGCCACGTCGTGCTGCACCTCAGCTCCATTCAGGACGCCGCTGATGACGAAGTTGTTCTTCGTCAGCATACCCCTTTGGATATCCTCATTGAAGGTTACGCTGATCTCGTCGCCGCTGTTGAGGATGCCGTCGTTCGGGTTGGCCAAGCCATAGAGTTGTGGACGGCTTACGTCTTTTATCACCGTAAGCTCCTCGCTCTTCGTGCTTACAGGGCTACCTGCGAAGATGGCTGAACTCTGTGCGCGGAACAGGTAGTTGCCGTCGGTCCATTTCGATTCACTCATATCCAGAGGCAGTTCGATGACACCGTTCTCGGGAATCAGTTCCTGACTGTCGTTAGCGCGGACGCTTTCACTCGGGATATAGCTCTTGATCAGGCTCCATGTCTGATCACCTGGTGCCAAGTACTGGAGGTCAATGCTCTTCAGCCCTGTGTAGTAGCGGTCGAAGCCGGTTACTGTAAGCATCAAGCCTTCGTCGATGTTCTTAGTGTTAAGCACTGTCTTGTCGATAGCCATTATCACTGGCGTGCTGGCGGGCACAAACTCGGCGTTGAGGCTTACCGTGTCGGCTATGGCGCCGTGGATGGATGTCGGGTCGTTCTGGCAGGTACTCGTAAGGGCTAGCTTGATGTCCTCATACTTTGTTACATCAAGGTTCCCCTGTTCCAGTGTCAGAATGAGTCTTACCGTCTCGCCAGCAGGAACCAATACGGTACGTCCGTTGCCGATAGGACCAGTGGGCAGACTCAACTTTGCGCCGGAGTTCGACTCGTCGATGGGCACGAGGTTAAAGTAAGCATCAGTATTCGTTACGGAATTGTTCTTCAGCTGTAGTTCAAACTGTGCCTTTCCACCGGTGGGTACACCTGTGAGCATGTTGTTGTCACAAGTAATTTCAGGATCTTCAATCTGCATGGTTGCTGTTGACAATTCTGTGCCGGGCTCATAGTACTTGGTCACTTCCTGACCTTCATACGGGCATGAGCTCTGGCCACCTACAGTGCGGAACACCGGACCATGGCTACCCGAAGCAGGATAGACGTCCATTGAGAATGAGTCATCACTGCCGCTATCGGACAGGGTATAGCTGAAAGTGGCTGTAGTCGTCTCCTCTGTCGAACTTTCTTCCGTACTTTCCCAAGTGGTAGTGTTAGAAGTCTCGATATCGCCACCCCAACCATTCCACGTAAGTCCGACATCAAATGTAAAGAGGTACGTCCAGTTGTGCTGATAAGAGATTGTCTGTGAGTAAGTCTTCGACGATAATGCCGTTTCCGTGATCTCGGCACCTCCGCCAAACGAAACATTTTTCTCGACTTTTCCGTTCTTAAAGAGGTTTACCTTATATTTCTCATTCTGCTCAATGACTGAATACCAGTTCTTAATCTGATCGTTGTAGAAAGTAACCCTATCAAGACCCTCTTCTTTGGGGAGAACTTTATATGTGCCAGGCTGTCCGAAGTTTTCGTCTGTTGGCTTCAGCGTAGTCACATACTTGTTCTTGTCAGTATTGTTCTCCGCTTTTGCAGTATCGGGGACTGTTTCGAGCAGGTCGTTGCGCAACATTTCCAGATTTGGAATCAGCACGTTTTCGATATGGTATTGCGTATAGACGAAGTTGGTATTGAACTCCTTTCCTACCGTGATAACGTTGTCAACATCCACATGTGGCTTACCATCGGAACCAAGTTTCAGTCCTACCATACGTGCCCGACCAAATAGCAAGTTTGTGCTCTTACCTATATATAAATCACCATCGGCACCCACAAAATCAGGATCGCTGCTGGTGCTGATAGCCCGAGTAACTTCAAGCACTGTTGTATGTGTGTCAATAGTATCATTTTGCATCAAACGGTCAAAGCCGTTGATTATGTCTAAGGTAGAATCCCATTCGGTTTCAACGGTAAAAAAGTTCGTGCCCGTGTTTTTGACTATGTTACCGCCCAAATTCAGCGTAACAACAAAGTCGTTCTCCTGTACATGGGTGTTGATGGTATCCTTGCTCTCTATCGTCACTGTTCCGCTCTCCCATGTGGCAAACGACGAGTCTCCGTAGGGATCGTGCAGAATCATCTCTACTTCCGACGGGCCTTCTGTGGTGAAATTAGTACCTGAAGGCAAATCGCCGAAGATAATGCCATTCAGTCCTTTCCACTTGTAATCACCAGCACCATTATTATACGTCATGTTGAGTGCACGGGTGTATGGATACTGAATGTTGGGCAGACCGGCCTTCCACTTGTATGTGGCTTTACCTAAGGAATCGAGCCTCAGTTGGTTGATCTTCAAGTCAACTACCTTACCGGCATCTTCTGAGCCATCAGCCATACGCACAGCTTGGCTTGAACTCAGTTCGTTGCTTATGGTAACCACGACATCCTTCAATGGTACTCTTGTTTCGCGTTCTGAGTCGGAGGTAGTTTTATCATAGTTAATGTAATTCTCATAGCCCTCCAAATTGAAGGTATAATTACCCATTTCCTTGAAGATAGGATAGTCGAAGTTATAGGTTACGACTCCGCCAGTCGTTTCGTAGACGTTGGTATTAATCTTTTCGTCTGTGCTCGGATCTACGTAATTAGCAGACTTTGCTCCGTATGCACCTTCAATAGCACCTGCTTGAGTCACACTCAGTATGGGCTCGGTATGTAATGTCTGTTTAAATGAGGCCACATAGTCGAAGTAGCGATAGCTACCATCCTCATTCTCTATACTATCCTGCAACACTGTCGTAGCATCGCTGGCATCAATGCGAGGCAGTTGCTCGGGGTTAAACGTATATACCTTGCGTCCCTCTTCGTTCTCCATCACTACCGACAGCACCTTGTAATCAAGAGGTGGTACCATTGCGGCGAACTCACCCGTCTTGGCATCGGTTGTAATCACTATCTGCTTGGCATCGTCTTCGTTTTTTCCACCGGTGCGGTAGGCTTTGCCCGGGGAAGGCATACCCTCAGGATATGTCAGATCTACATTCGTTTTCACAGGGGCAAAGCCGAGACTTACCAGGGGGTTGTCTTCATCCATTTTCTCTTCGGCATTGAGCATATATCTCGTGTCAGGAACTTGCATGGTAATGATAGCTTTGCCGATATTGTTTTTGCTCTCGCCAAAGCCTATGGGCTTGTTTCCTTCGATGGCACCACCAACGACACGGCCAACAATTGGCACCAGTGTGTTGTCGATGAAGCGCAGGCCTGAAAGCGGATTTGTAAATTCCCGTAAGTTTTTGTTAAGACCTGACGGATCCTCTGGAATGCGGCCTTCATTTACGAATGTATGACCGTCTCTGACTGCGGTGAGATAGTGTTTGCCGATAGGTACGTCTACAATAAACTCACCTTCCTCGTTGGTCATCACGATATCACTATTACGCAATACGGGACTGCCATCCACGTATATTTTTACGCTGTCCACGGGAATATTCGTGTCGGCATAGATCACGGTACCCTTTACTTCAAACGAGCTGCAGTCGGTGAAATCAACGCTATTGTGTACCAGCGATGCAGCACTGATGAAACGGCTCTGTTTCGTGGGTGAGAACTCGTGGCTGTTTAGGGTAGGCATGATGTTGTAGGTCGTACCTTCACCTGAGAACGGGATGCCTTGAATGATATAGTTTCCGTCTTCATCGGATTTAGCCTTAAGGGCCAATGCGTCGGGAGTACGAGTTTGGGGTTGAGCGTTTTTGACTATCTTGCCGTGATGCTCATTGTAAACTGTTCCATCACGCGAATAGTCGAAGAATTGCGAGGTCAGACCCTCATCAAAGGTCCAGTATGTCTCCAATTTCTTCTCATTGCCCACGAGCAAGTGGTCGAAGTTCTCTAGAATCTCATCTTTACTTAGACATTTTGTCCAAAGGCGGAACTCATCGACAAAGCCCTTGAAGTATCCCAGTTCGAATTGGGTGGCATTATTCAGGTCAAACTTGCGGTTTAGGGTTTTAGAACTCTTCTGTAAAATGGGGTTACCATCCTCATCCATCTCTATTAGATAGCAGGTCAGCGTGTCAACTTCGCGCGTAACTGTCACATGGCTGTATTTATCCTGCTTTAGTTTTAGATTGAAATGGTACTCTTCTGTTCCGTCACAGAAAAGAAGTTCTTGGTCTTCTGTTATGCCTAAAGCCCCCCTATTATTGAACAACCGTGCTATCCAGAAGGAGTGAAACTCTTCAGGATTTATCCACATCTGCATGGAGAAATTACCGGAAGAAAACTTATCGTTTGCGTAGGTTTCAGAGGGGTACTCCCATGTTACGACGCCATTTGTTTCGATAAAGTGTATCGAGCGATATTGTGCATCGTCGTCGCTCGTCGCACCTGCTTTCACTGCGATTACGTTTACATCTGGAACTGAACTACCCGAAGAACCGTAGGTGATGCGTCCGCTCACGGTACCTGTGGATTGTGAGAAGCCGATGTCGTCGACAGAGGTATAAACTTCCTTGCCGTCATCACACTGATCATAAAGGGTCAGGCGGTAGTCATAATAGATACCGGGTAGTGCCGTCTCGTCGTTATAGAAGAGGTATTCATCGGGACTCGACATGTCGATTAACCTGTCCCATTTGTCACCGCCTATCTCTGTGTGGCGGCGGTCTATAACATATTTTTTATCTATTTTAGCTCCCTTCGCTTCGACTCGCCACGATAGCCTTACCATTCCGGCATAACTTCCCTTGCTGGCCTTGAATTCATATATTGTCGTACCTTTTCCTACGGCTTTCTTTTCAACGATAGCCGTGTCGAGAGGAGTGTTGTCGATGGCACCCACCACAGTATAATTGTGTGATGCGCAGATGCTCAGAGGTTCCTCAACGTATGGAACATCGAAATCAACTTCGGGCACATTTGTGTCTATGCCTTCTTGGCGGTCGGCATGCTTGTCCGTAGCACGGTGTTCCCACCGGAAAGTAGTTTGATCTGCTCCCGGTATGATGGTGGCAATGGGCTCCGTCTCTTTATCCACATAAATATTGAACTTATTGCCCCAATTGAGGGGATATCCTATCGGAGAAGTCCAAGTGAATATGATACGGTCGTTTTCGCTTACAGCCGTTAAGTTGTTAACTGGTATATGCCTTCGAGTGTCTACTATGAATTCAGCCTTCGCATCTTCTTTTTTTGTGTCTTCGTCCCATTCATTGGAAACATAATAGACGGTATAGGTTATTTTTGTCTCGTAATCAAAATCCTTGTCATTATAGGAAAGTGAATCCGCATGGCGAGCTTCAAGGAACTCGTTATTACGGTAGATAAACCACTTGAAGCCTTTGTAGGCGTTATTGTCATTGACTCCGTTCTTATTTATAGTCCATTCAAGATGCACAGTTCTATTTTTTTGGTAGAACGTACCGTTAAGATTGGAGGGCTTATACGTAGGGGCATTGATGTAGACAGTCGCTTCCTTAGTAGAACTATTATTGGCGAATTGGATTCCTGAAGAGTTTTTACCTTCAAGGTAATATTTCACTTTGTGATTGCCAACCCCCGTAGCCTTGGGAGTTGTAGTCCATGAACCGTTGTCCACACTGTACATCATAGTACCGTAGTTAGAAGGAGCAGTCTTCAATAGATTCAGCGCACTGCCGTTATATACAAGATTATCGTAGAATATAGGATCATTCTTAATAGACAGCGTCTGAGTTGAAAACTCCATCATCATGTAGATGTGAGGGGCAGATACAACTGTGCCTTTGTTCAAGTCGCATGCTGTGCCGTCGCTCCAACAAATAACACCATTACCCCAACCTCCATCAGTTCGGGTCGAGAAGCCAGTGATAATGCGCTTTGAACCACCAAAGGGGTCACTTGCCGAAAAGCCATTACGTTGTTTTGTGTAGTATAAGTAGATGTCGGCACTGGCTGCGCCTCCACCATCGTTCAAATCGCCATCGAAACCGCTGGTATAGCCAACCTGATAATAAGTCCTGCCCTCTAATGATTGAGAACTCGCTTGCGAAGAGAAAGCACGTATGTCAGTAACGTAGTCAGTTTCAGGGTTGGCTGTTGAGCTTGTTTTGTATGCCAAGTATATCCAAACCTGACCAGCGCCTTCATTGAGGTCTTGATTAACAATTGTCCACCCCTTATCTCTATATTCATCTTTTAAATTTTGTATATTACTTTCCCCTTTACATCCAAGGATAATGAGGTCGGTGATGCCATCTGCGGCCGTAACCACAGGTGCAGCCGAGAAGAGCATGACGAGCATGAGGAGTAGTTTCCTCATACTTGCGTTGTGCCTTAGCAACCCCAGCCATCGGTTGTGTTGCCATCGCCCTTGTCCTGCGCTTGCAGGAGGCGGAATTTGCTTCTTACTTTCCATAAAGCTTAAATTCTTTTTGGTTAAAAATAAGTTTATTGAATGATAAATAACATAGTTGTTGAGTTACTCTCGTGTATGAAACACCAAATAATAGTTCTTCAGTGGCAGCTGCCACCTTCGTTTTGTTGAGTTGAAGTTATGTTCCATAGGCACAAAGTTTTTAAGGGGTGAGTAATATGGTTTGTTTCTAAATGAATCATGAAGCAGCACGTTTCAACCTGCTCCGCAATTCGTCGCGTAGCAGGATGTTCTCTCGCATCTCCCGGATGATGGCCTCGTTCTTGTCGTCGATCTTGCTCTGGTTGTTGAGTATGTAGCCAATGAGCACGACAACGAGCACCACCAGCAAGGCGATGATAACGATGAGTAAGGTGTAGAGATCGTTGTGCATTTCTTTTTGAATTCTGCTGCAAATATAATATAAATTGATATATATGTGCAATAATTTAGACGAATTCACGTATGATTTTAGACAAATTCGCGGAAAAAAACGATTTCGCGAGCCGCTTACAATAAAGCAAACACGCCTGTTCAAGGATTCAACCCTGAGCAGGCATGTTAAGTCTGGTGTTAGTCATCCTGAGGCCGAAACCTCTGGACGCTAATCATTGTTCTCACTTAATGACAATCTTCTTGCCGTCGCGGATATAAATACCCTTTCTCTTAGCACTATCACTTCTGATTTCGCGGCCTTGCAAATCATAGGTCGTAGCAACCTTTTCAGATTTGACGGTGCGAATAGCATCGTATAGGTCGGTGAGCGGATAACCCTCGACGCCGTCAGCTGGATTGGCGATATAAGCTGTGTTAGGGGGCAACTCAGTTCCGGTGTTGCGCCAGAAACCAGGTGTCTCTCCATCCTCGCCTCCGAGCCCCAATACTAGCACGCTACCTTCGTCAATTATGTCGACTTCATCGGTGCCTGCGAGGAGGTTTTTCGAGGGCTCGTTGGCATCAGCTACCCGTGAAAGCCATTCGAAACTTTCAGTGCCGTCGGTTTGTATGATTACCGGCGTGTTTGCGGGCAGTATGTTGCCTTCGATTTTCTCCAGTTGCAGCTTGTCATCGACGATGTTGGTTACCACGTATGCTGTAACTCCATCAGGAATCTCAGCGTTGAAGGGCACATAAGTCGTTCCCCACCCGTCGGTATCAGTAGTGGTGTAGACCGGTCCCGGCAAGTCAATGTAGTAAGGCTGCTGAGGTGTGCCAATGATATCGTTGACTTTGTAGGTGAGCCCTTGGTCTACTTCAATCAAGCGCCCTTTGGTGAAGACCTTGAAGTGAAGCTGTTCACCGTTGGTGTCGCCGAAAACATTGATTGAGAAGATGTTTCTCTTGCCGTTTTGGTCGAAGGGCGTGTCCTTACCGCGAATCTCATCGTCCTGATATACGGCTATGACGGTTTCGTTGCCGAGGATGGCTCCTCCCATTCGAACCTTACCGATGATGGTCATGCTCTCAGCGTACTTCGAGTCGTTGACCTCGGGGAAGGAATCACCGCTCTGTGCCCTTGCCGTGGCACTCCCCATGATGAGGAGTGCCAACAGGGCATTGAATCTATAGAACGTTTTCATAGGTCGAGAGTTTTTACTTCTTAACTTGTTTCTTACCATTGACGATGTAGACACCGCGGCGTAGCTGAGTCTTGCTCCACTCGCTGTTAAGCTTGCGGCCGCTGAGGTCGTAGATAGTTTCAGCATCCTGTCCGGCCATGATACCATCGACGGCGGTAGCGTTGCCGATGTTGATGAGCAACGGGTTACGCGGTGCACCGTATACGGCATCCGGCTGATAGGTTACAGTCTCGCCAGCGCGGTAGAGCTGTCCGTCGCGTGCGACGTAGAAGTCAAGTGTCACCTCATTGTCATCGCCAGGAACGGTGATGTAAACCATACCATTGTTGTCGGTGAATACAGCCTCGCGGCATTCCGTGCCGGCGAATACGCCAAGCTCGACATTAGCTGCGGGCAGGCTGCCGTCAACGACCTTGGCGATGAGTACCATATTGGTCGGGTAGAGGCTGTAGTCGATGGCCTTGAAGCGCGTGTCTACAGTAGGAGCGTCGTTGATGCGCAAAGGAGCGGTACGTGGACCTGACGAAGCGGTGATGCTCGGGTACGAGAACTTGCGCTCGGAGCTTGCGGCACTCTTGATCTTGTAGCCTTGTCCAGGCGTCAGCTGACGGAGCGAGCCAATCCATTCGAACTCGTCGAAGTAAGCTACGCCCTTCTGGCCCTTGATCATGTCGCCGTCGACGGGTTGCAGGTCAGCCAAGGCATCGCCCAGACTCATCACAGAGAGAGAGTTGAAGGCTACCCAGTTCCATCCTTCGCCTACGGTGATAGGCTCGTCGGCAGGATTGATACGTACGCCATTTACTCCGAGCGAGAGAGCCTCGTCGGTCTTCACGGCATACATCTCGGTGTTGTTCATCTCTGTCAGGCGTCCGAACCAACCGTCGGTCGGATCGTAGCTTGATGAGTTCTTCTTGTCCTTGATAAAGGTCACGGCACCATTAGCCTTGGCAAAGACGGTCTCAGGCGAGAAGGGACTGGGCTTGACTGCGAACGACATCCAGTTCCATCCCTTGTTCAGGTTAATGAGCTGTTCGATATCGTCGGTCGAAGTCAGCAGCACGGGCGTTGCATAGCGTCCGATGAACGAGTTGGCTTCGAAGCTTATGCTCTTGCCGCCGTCGGGTGTAGTGATATTGACCACGGGATAGATGACGCCGGTCGATGAGTCGTAGGCCTTGAACTGTATGTTCTTGCCTGCTTCGTCAAGGTTGCCGTAGATGTCCATTGTGACATAGTAGGTATCGTAGCGCGGCTCATATACGGGCTTAGCCACACCGCGGCATTCGTCGTCTACGAAGGCTGCTACCATGTCGTCGGTATCTTCGCTCAGTACACCTGATATCTCAAGTGTGGCGATTACGTTCATGCTCTCCTCGTAGTCGTTAGCATCAACAGCCCAGAGAGGCTCGTCGCCAACGACCTTGACGTTGATGGTAAGCGGGGTCTCAATACCATTGTTGCCGGTGAGATAGATGGTCTCCTCATAGTCGCCTATAGGCGTTGCCTCGGCCACGGTGAAGATGACGGTAGTTTCCTGCAGCGGGTTGGTTGAGCCTTCCACTATGTCGGCGGTGAGCCATGCGGGCATGCCGCTGAGCGACCACATCTGCTGCTTGCCACTCTTGTTGACGACTGTAGCTGCGATATCAGCGCTTGAGGTTACGTCAACGATGCAATCCAATGCGCCTTCTGCCCATTCCAACTCGTTCTGGTTGACGAATGCCGACCAGAGCGTAGGTTCTGAGAAGTTGCCATTAGCATCGCGTACGTTCTTCACAACGAAGTTCAATGTGCAACCATCGATGATGGCGGGATCTTCGTCAAGCTCTATCACAATCTTCGTGTCGGAAGCTGTGTAGTTGAAGCTTACGTTTGTCTCCGTAGGCTTGGTGCGGAGAGCAGGAGCCTCGTCAACATAGCTGATAGATGAAGCTTGTGAGCTGAGCGTTGTGATCTTGGCCTCCTTATTCTTACCGGTAAGATCTGTTGGTAGGCCTTCAGTGATAACCTGGTCGCCGCTGACGAGTCTCTTCTTCTCGAATGGGAAGTAGAGCATGAGGCCGGCTTCCTTGCCAGTCAGACGTACCTTGCGGTTGTTAGCCAGCTGAGTAGCGTTCATCGAGGCATTCCAGATGCGAAGCTCATCAATCTGTCCCTTGAATGCACGATCGTAGCTGTAGTCGGCACCTGAGCTGATGCTGTTGCGACGTACACCCATGAACAAATTGTCGGTATTGATACCACCAACCTTGGCAGCAGTGGTTGTCAGTACGCGTGCTCCGTCCACATAAACTGCAGCAGCTCCCTGGCGCAGCACGTTGAGTGCGATATGGTGCCATGCGTTATCAGTCAGCGAAGCACTGTTTGTTGCGAGCACTGTGCCTTCGGCTTCATTGTAGGCGCCCTTGCCTGTCAGCTGTAGCTGTCCGTCGGCATTTGTCCAAAGCGAAACCTCGCCCATTTGTAGGAGCTGTGCCTCGCCTGACTGTATGTCGCCGCGCATCCAGAACTCGATAGCATAGTCGTCGGCTTCCTGAACAGGCAGGTCGCCTGCAGCTACGCTCATGTACTTGGTACCATCAAGGTTGATAGCCTTGTTCTCGTTGTTCAGATACCATGTTTCATCCGACATCGTCATGTGGCGGTTGCGGGCATAGTCACGGATGGTAGTGCCTTCACCTTCGTTCATCTTCCAGTAACCGATGAGGTGACGGGTCGATGGGTTCTTGCTCTTCGAGCGGTTCAGCAGGGCAGTGGTGATGTTGTGTGCTTCATCCCAGAGCAGCAGCTCGTGGATAGCACCCTTCAGATTCTTACCAACTGCGAGCGGACCACTACCTTCATAGGTGACCACATCTTTATCGAAGAAGAGGTCGATGGTCTTGTCATCAGTAGCAACTGAAGCGCTGAGCTTGCCGCCTGTCTCGCCAGCCTTGTAGCTCATTGCCAGGAAGGCCCACTTGTTAGTAGGAATTGCATCTGTCGAGGTGTAGGTGTTACCTGCGATATCGACAACCAGTTTACCTGCGGCATCAGTGCCTACGGTGAACTTGGTAGCGCCGTTACCGTGGCTCAGGATGGTGCCTGCGCCTTCGATGTTCACCCACATGTCAGTGGAGAAGTCCTTATTGGCCAGTGTGATGGTTGCTTCGGTCGAAGCTGTGCCCTCGGTGTCTTGCATCGAGAGAGCTGTTTCGTGGTCGATGGCAGCACCGTTCAGGACGCCCGTTACCTCGAAGTTGGCATCCTTGGTCAGTAAGCCCTTCACGAACGCCTCGTTGAATGTTATGCTCAGTTCATCGCCAATGTCGAGGATGCCGTCGGCGGGCTCAGGCTGTCCGAGCGGACGCGGACGCATCACATCTTTCACAAATGCAAGCTCCTTACTGGTGTTGTAAACTTCTTCTGTACCGTAGTCACTCACGGAAATTACGCGGAACAGGTAGTCGCCGTCGGGATAGTCGCTCATGTCGAGCGGGTACGCAATCTTCGAACCTGTAGCCGGCAACGCCTCTTGGGTGGTTGATGTTACTTCGGCTGGATTAAGCATGTACTCATGGAGCAGCATCCAATCGGTAGCACCCGGCTTCTTGTACTGTAGGCGGAAGGCCTTCAGTCCGCGATAGCTGCGGTCGAAGTTCGAGAAGGTCAGTGTCAGGTCGGAGGTCGTTTCCGAGTTAATTGTAGTCTTCGACAGTGCGAGGTCAACAGGTGATGATGACGGAACGAAGTAAGCTGAGATAAAGATTGTGTCAGCAATTTCCTCAGGCTGCGACTCTGATGCAAATACAATACCGATTTCCTCGTATTCGAGAACGCTCGTATTGGTCTGACGGAGTTGCAAAGCCTTGGTCAGCGACTGGTTGCCGGGTACCTTGATAAGGCGACCGCCGGTAAGAACCTTGCCGTCGATTGAGAGCTGAGCACCGTTGGGATTGGTCTCGTCGAGCACGAAGAGGGTATAGGTTACGTCAGCACCGATTTCAGACGCATTGCCAAGATGTATGGTGTAGTTGGCAGCGCCGCCCGTAGGTACGTCGTTGACGATTGGTTCCTCGACATCAATCTGTGGAACTTCAATCTGCATTGTAGCTTCCATGATAACTGTTCCAGGCTCGTAGTACTGTGTTACTACCTCGCCCTCGTACGGGTTACTGGTCTGTCCGCCGCGTGTGCGGAAGATAGGACCGTAAGCGTCGAATTGGTAGATATCTACGGAAAGGGCATCGTCGGCGTCTTCCTCAGCCAGGGTGTAGCTGAACGAGGTCGTTGTTGCATTTTCTTCTTCGTCAGTCTCATGACGTCCGCCAGTCGTTTCGTCTTCGATGGTGCAGTCAATACCGAACTTGTTGATCTCGAAGCCGAAGCTGTTCTCAACAACGAGTCCAGCTGATACGGTCCAGTCCCAAGTGGTCGTCTTGCTGCTCTCGACCTCTGTAGATGAGGAGATTGAAGTACCGCCGTCGAACGAGATGTTGCTGTCGACAAGGTATTGTTTGCCACCCTTGTAGGCTTCAACCTTTGCAGAGTCGTTGATGGCGAGATATTTCTTCCAGTTCTCTATCTGACTGGTCAGCCATTTCACAGAGTCTTCGTAGTGCTTGCCCGGTTCTATCTTGGCAGGGGGATAAGCTGTGTAGGTGCCGGGCTTACCGAAGTTCTCGTCATCCTCCGACAGGGTCGTGTAGTAAACTACGAAGTTGTTGGGGTTCTTGTACGAGTCGATGGTAGCCTGATCCTTGGTCTTCAGCAGATTTCTGCGAAGCAGTTCGAAGTTGGGGAACAGCGTGTTCTCAATGTAGTGCTGAGTGTAGCTGAACATGGTCTTGAAGTCGATACCAGTCGAGATGATGTCCTGAACGCCCAGTTCCACTTCATTTCCTGAGGTACGTCTGAAGCCTAGGTCGCGTGCATTACCGAAGATAATATTCGTAGATGTGCCGATATATACGTCGCCGTCGGCACCCACGAAGTCAGGTGAGTCGGAAGTGCTGATAGCAGTTGTCACCGTGGTTGTGGTGCTAGTGGTGGTTGAGTTCTCACCCGAGGATTCCATCTTGGCGCCTAGGGTGAGGTCGTCCTTAGCCTCGGCCTCGGTGATGGTGCCTACACCTGGCGTACCTACGATAGTCATTGCCTTGAAGCCGAACTTATGCTCGAACTTCACACCTGCGTTCTCGGTAAAGGTGTTACCGCGCAGTTTCGATGTGGTGGTGCTGCTACCCGTGCTCCACTCAGCTGATGATGCTGATCCTGGAGGATCTCGGAGAATCATGAGCAGCTTGTCGGGACCTGCTGTCACGAAGTTGTTGCCTGTGGGCAGGTCGCCGAGGATGATACCCGTCATGCCGTTGCCGTCCCAGTCGATGGGAGCTCCGTTGATGAAGTACGACATGTTGATCGTACGCTTGTACGGCTCAATGATGTTTGGCAAACCGGCTTTCCACTTGTAGGTGGCGCAGCCCAGGCTGTCGAGTTGCAGCTGATTGGGCTTCAAGTCTGCAAGCTGTCCGGCTTTCACTTCCTGTCCGTCAACTGTGCCGTCCTCAACATAGATCGCCTGGTCGGCAGAGAGTGCATTGTTGATAGTTACGACGACTCCGTCCAGAGGCACTTCAAAGTCCTCGCCAGTGTCGGCGTTAGTATAATTCTCGTAGCCCTTGAGTTTGAAGGTGTACTGATCCTCCATCACGAAGATCGGGGAATCGTAGTATTTGTAAGTTACCTTACCGTCTTTGACGCTGTATATGTCGTTGATGGTCAGCTCACCTTGTTCATCTTTAATCTTATAGCTATTGATACCGAAGGAGCCGTCCTCGCGACCTTCTTGCTTGACGGTGAAAGTTGGTTTGCTGTGGTAGGTCTGCTTCAAACTGGTGTTGTATTTGTAGAGCTCGTAGTCGCCGTCGTCGTTGTAGAGCGTATCGGCCCATTCATAGTTCGGGTTGCTGAGGTCTACTTGCGGGAGCGATTCAAACTTGATCTCATCATTTTTGATTACCTGCAAGCTACTTATTTCATAAATAATAGGAGGTAGCATTGCTGAGAACTCACCCGTTGCGGGGTCGGTCTTAATGGTGATCTTCTGGCAATCGGTGAATTTGCCGCCATTACGTACTGACGTGCTGTTGACCAGAGGCGTTGCCGATGCTACGGTTACGTCTTCCGGATTCTCCTTTAGTGCGAACGACGTCTCGCCTTTATCCTTAATCACGTTCAAGCGATATTCGTTCTTCGCTGGCATGAGAATCATCTCGGCCTGACCGATGGTGTTCTTACTCAGACCGAAGCCCAAGTTCTTCCTGCCCTCGATGTCACCGCCGACTACGCGTCCGGTGAAGTTGACCAAGGTCTCATCGTAGAAGTTGAGGAATTTCACTTCTTCTTTGAAAGTCACGCATGAATCCTGCTCAAACGGATCTTCGGGATAGCGGCCGTTGTCGGCAAACACGTGCCCGTTCTTTGCAACCTGGATGAAGTGGTCGCCGATAGGCACGCTGATGGTGTACTCACCCTTGGCATTTGTGGCAATCATTTCGCCGTTGCGAGTGCAGGGCTGTCCGTCGACATAGAAGTTGACGCCCTCTACGGGGTAGTCGGTGCCGGCGTAGTAGATGGTGCCGCTAACGGGGAACGACGAGATATCTTCGAAGTCGGTGCCGTTGTGCACGAGTGAGTTGTTGCCTACGTAGCGCAGCTGCTGGGTGGGGTTGAACTTGTGGATTCCCAGACGCGGAATGATGGCGTAAGTGGTACCTTCGCCTGTGAACGGAATGCCATGGATTATGTAGTTACCATCCTTGTCAGTCCTTGCCTTCAGGGCAAGCTCTGCTGGAGTGTGGGTTGAAGGTTCGACATTGCTTACGACCTTTCCGTGGTGCTCGTGATAGACCGTACCTTCGCGCGAGTAGTCGAAGAAGCTATACTTCAGGCCTTCGTCGAATGTGAAGTAGGTCTCTAGGTTCTTCTCGTTGCCCACGAGCAGATGGTCGTAGTTCTCGAGAATCTCATCCTCGCTCAGGCACTTGGTCCAAAGGCGGAAGTCGTCGAAGTAACCCTTGACGAAACCGATTGAGAACGCGGTCGTTGAGCTGAGGTCTAGATTCAAACCGCCCTCAACCACTACAGTGTCCTTCGCCAGACGTGGGATGCCAGCGCTGTCGGGCTGTACCAGATAGCAGATCAGCGTGTTGCCTTTACGCGTGAGAGTAACGTGGTTGTATGCATCCTTTTGCAAGTGCAGGTTAAATGCGCGGTTTTCATTGCCGTCGCAGAAGAGCAGCTGACCTTGCTTAGAACTGTCGTTTTCATCGAATTTCCACATGCTCAGAGCTACACTTGCCACGCTGCTATTACCCGGACGGAAGCGTGCGAACCAGCAGTCTTTGTACTCTTCGGGGTTAATCCAAAGCTGGATTGAGAAGTCGCCGTTAGCGAACTTATCCTGGGCGTAGCTGTCCGATGGGTAGTCCCATGATATGCTCGAACCTCCGGCGGTGAAGTGATATGAGTGGTACTGTGATGCGCTTGCCGACTCGCCCGTTTGCTGAGCTTCAATGGCAACACCTTCTACCGAGGCACCTGACGAGCCAAAAGTCACGCGGCCGCTGACGGTACCCGTAGTTTGTGCGAAACCAATGTCGGTAAGCGAGCTTTCGATGATCTTTCCATCGCCGCATTTCTCACGTACGGTTACGCGATAATCGTAGTAGACGCCCGGCTGAGGAATATCGTCAGTGTAGAACACATATTCGTCAGCGCTCGTCATGCTTGTGAGCGTAGTCCAGGGCTCACTATCTTGTTCTGCACTGCGGCGTTCGATGATATATGTTCTGGTGTGACTGGAATTGGCCAAGTCGACCTGCCAGTTCAGCTTTACCATGCCTGGATAGGCACCCTTCGAAGCCTTGACAGACAAAATCTTCGTACCTGTACCGATTGAGATATTGTTCAGAGTCGCTTTATCCTTGAGTGGATTGTCGCCAATCACACCCACAACCGTATAGTTGTGGGGGCCGCAGGCGGTCAGCGGCTCTTCGGTGCAGTCTACGCCGTCCAGTTTGATGTTTTGCCGGTTAGTGTGAGCAGTCGTCGAGCGGTGAATCCACTTGTAGTTGACCTGCTCCTCTGACGTAGGTATGATAGTGTCGACAGGCGTTGTCTCGTTGTCGATATAAACATAGAACTTATGGCCGAGTGCGAGCTTATGCTTATCCGATGTCCAAGATAATGTAATTTGGTGTATATCATTCTTATCGTCATCAAAGTATTCAGCCTTCAGACCATTCACAGGCAGGCTTAGTGTGGTCTTAACCGTCACTTCTGCCTTGCAGTTGTCGTTCTTAGTGCTCTCGGGCCATGTGTTCGACACGTAGTAAATGGAATAATTATTGTCGGCATCAGGAACATAGTTCTTGTCGGTGTAGGAATAAGTGTAGTTCGCGTTGGAGTTTGAACTCACCGTTCCTAGTTTCGACGTGCCGCGATATATAACCCATTTGTAATCTTTGTATCCACCTGGCACGTTTGCAGTCCATTTTATAATCACCTCACCATCGTCGCTGCTATACGATTTTGAGGTAATATTCGGCTTGCCATTAGGAGCAATAATCTTCACTTTCTGACTCGCAGTCTTTTCATCACTGTTGTCGGCAAAGACCTGTCCGCTGGCATTAACACCGTCAAGGCGGTATTTCACAGTGTACTCACCAACATCCTTAGCCGTGGCACTTTCGCTCCAGCTCCCACCGTTTACGCTGTATTTCATCGTACCGTAGTCAAGTTGTGGTGCTTCTGATACCAAGCTCTGGGCCTGGCCGTTGAAAACAACCTCACTGTAAAAAGTAGGTTCCTTGGTCATTTTCACCTTCTGAACGGCGAACGTCTGCATTAAGAAGATATTATCGGTTTTAGAGCCGGTACCTAGGTTAAAATTACATGTATTGCCATCAAAGTCCACTATCTTTCCGTCTGATGGTGAACCGTTAGCCCAGATATTGGTAATGATGCGCTTTGATCCGCCATTCGGGTCTGTCGTACTATAACCTTTTCTTTGGGTGGTGCAGTAGAGGTAGATGTAAGCGCCACCTGCACCCTGGTTCAAATCACCGTTAAAATCCTTTCCTTCATAATTAACAAGGTTGTACCTTCTTTGTTGATAGTCTATATATGCCTTCTTTTCATAAGAAGCTCTAATGTCAGTGATGTATCCAGTTTCTGGATTTACTCCATCACTCTTTTTGTAGCACAAATAAATCCAGTATCCGCCGGCACCCGCGTTTAGGTCTTGATTAACAATGGTCCAGCCGTTATTCATATACCTTGTTTTCAAATCATTTTCGTTATCACCTTTCGGGCACGCAATAATTAACAGGTCGGTGATACCGTCGCCGGCCTTAACTAAAGGCGCAGCCGAGAAGAGCATGATAAGCACGAGGAGCAGTTTCCTGAACCTGCCATTGTGCCTGAACAGCCCCAGCCATTGGCCTCGCTGCCATAGCCCTTGTCCTGTTCGTGCAGGAGGCAAGGATTGTGTCTTTCTTTCCATAAAGCTTTAGTCTTTTGGGTAATTAATAATAAGTTTAATGAATTGATAATTGTCGGGATTAGTGTAGTGGTGTATGAAACACCAGAGGATCGTTCAGCAGTGGCTGCTGCCACCTTCGTTTTGTTGAGTTGATGTTCTGTTCCATAGGCACAAATTGTTTTTTGGGGTGAGTAATATGGTTTGTTTCGAAATGTGTCATGAAGCTGCACGGTTCAGCCTGTTCCGCAGTTCGTCGCGGAGCTGAATGTTCTCTCGCATCTCTTGGATGATGGCATCGTTTTTATCGTCGATCTTGCTTTGGTTGTTGAGTATGTAGCCAATGAGCACGACAACGAGCACCACCAACACGGCGATGATAGCGATGAGCATAATGTAAATGTCGTTGTGCATTTCTTCTTTGAATTCTGCTGCAAATATAATAGATTTTGATATATATGTGCAATGCTTTAGACGAATTTACGTATGATTTTAGACAAATTCGCGGATAAAGACGATTTCGCGAGCCGCTGACAACAAAGCAAACACGCCTGTTCAAGGATTCAACCTTGAGCAGGCGTGTTAATTCTTGTGTTAGTCATCCTGAAACCGAAACCTCAGGACACTAATCATTGTTCTCACTTAATGGCAATCTTCTTGCCGTCGCGGATGTAGATGCCGCGGCGGAGTGTGCGCGACTCGCTGCTGACGAGTTTGCGACCGGCAATGTCGAACCATTGGCTGTCGGCGTCGGTACCTACCATGTCAATATCCGTTGCATCATTTTCGGAGAAGGTGATGGCGAGTGGTGCGCGGTGGGAGCCTACGACGTCGTTGTTGACATATTGGCTCTTGACCTTGGAGCTGATGAGCACTCCTTGGCAATAGGTCTTGAAGGTGAGCTCAGTGGCATCCTCGCCTGGCACGGTAATGTAGGCGTAGCCTTCGGCATCGGTGAGCGTGGCGGTGCGGCACTCGTCGCCGGCATAGACTGCTATCTCGCCGTTGGCCAGCGGCTGGTCGTCGATGGTCACGAGGCCCACGATGTTCATGTTACCGCTGTAATTGTGGTGGTCGATAGGCGTGAAGGCGGTGCTGATGCGACGCATAGGTGCCTTACGCACGGCCGAGGCTGTGGCGGTGGGGTAGGTGAAGGTGCGTGCTTCGGAGCCTGTGTTGCGAAGCATATAACCCTCGCCTGGTATGAGGGCGCCCAGCGTGCCGTTCCATTCGTAGCCGTCGTACATGGCGAAGGCGGATTGGCTCTTGACGACGTCGCCGTCGTGGGGTTCCATGCCTGCGAAGGCATCTCCGATGCTTATGATCTTGGTGCCGGGATAGCCTATCCAGTTCCAACCAGGTGCTGCCTCAATCTTCTCTTGCTTGAGGTCGACGGCGTGGCCGGCGATGGAGAGTGTCTGCGGCTCGGTCATCTGCACCATGTACATCTCGCGGTTGTTTAGAGTGAGGGTGTTGGCTGGGTACCACTGGCCGTCCAATTGTTCCATGAAGGCTTCCTTGCTCTTGACGATATTGGTCTTGAGGGCCACTGAACTGAAGATGGTGGGCACGGTCATGTCGTCGGTGGTGAGTTGTATGGACATCCAGGTCCACCCCTTGCCCAGGGCAATGTTCTGCTCAAGCAGGTCACTGGTTGAGATGAGTACGGGCTCGGCATAGGTTCCGAGGACCTTGTTCTGTGAGAAGGTCAGGGCAGGCGTGCTCTCGACGAAGGAATAGACGATGCCCGTCGATGCATCGTAAGCGCGAAGGGTGATAGGTTTGCCGTCGTCGGCACGGTTGCCGCTGATGTTGAGCAGGATGAAGTAGCTGTCGTAACGGCTGTTGTACTTGGCGTAGCCAACGCCTCGGCACTCGTCGCCGATGAAAGCTGCCACCATGTCGTCGGCATCATCGCAGGGCGTGCCGGCAAAGTCAAGCATGGCAATCACGTTCATGGTACTCTCGTAGTCGGAACCATTGACGGCCCAGTCGGGTTTCTCACCCTCGACGTTGATGTTGAGCGTCAGGGGTGTCTCAATGCCGCTGTTGCCCTCAAGGTAGATTGTGACTTCGTACTTGCCGATGGGCGCAGTTTCGTCTACGGTGAAGTTGACGTTCGTTTCAGAGAGGGCAGCCACGTTGCCCTGTTCAGCACTCACGCTGAGCCATGCGGGCATGCCGGTGATTGTCCACATCTGCTGCTGTCCGCCCTTGTTCTGGATGGCCACGTTGAAGCTGGTGGCGGTGTTGGCGGGCTGCACGATGTTGAGCGTGGACTCCTTCCATACGAGTTCGTTGCGGTTGATGTAGGCCGACCACACGGCGGGCAACGAGTAGTTGCCGTTTTTGTCGCTGACGTCGCGCACGGTGAATGTAAGCGTGCAGCCTTCGATGGCGGAAGCATTCTCGTCGATGTCAAGCACTATCTTCGTGTCGGATGCGGTGAAGGTGAAGCCTACGTTGGTCTCAGTCGGTTTGGTGCGCAGAGCGGGAGCCTCGTCGGTGAATTTGAAGACTGAAGATTGAAGATTGAGAGTTGAGATCTGGACTTCGTGTCCGGTGCCGGCGAGGTCGGTGGGTGAGCCTTCGGTCACCACCTGGTTGTACTCGTCGAGCTTCTTCTTCTCGAAGGGGAAGTAGAGAAGAAGGCCGTCTTCCTTGCCAGTGAGGCGCATCTTGCGCTGGTTGGCCAGTAGGTCGGCGTTCATGGAAGCACCCCAGATGCGGAGCTCATCAATCTGCCCTTTGAAGGCACGGTCGTAGGTGTAGTCGGTGCCAACACTGAAGGTGGTGCGTCGTGCACCCATGAAGAGGCGGTCGGAAGCGATTCCACCTACGTTGGCGGCGTTGGTGGAGAGCACGCGTGCACCGTCGACATATACGGCAGCGGCTCCCTGTCGTAGCATGTTGAGGGCTACGTGGTGCCATGTGTTGTCCAGGAGGTTAGAGCTGCTGGTGGTGAGCACTGTGCCTTCGCCTTCGTTGTAGGCCCCCTTGGTGGTGAGGTTAAGCTTGCCGTCGGTATCTGTCCAGAGGGCAACCTCGCCCATCTGCAGGAGTTGTGCTTCGCCCGTCTGTGCGTCGCCACGCATCCAGAACTCGATGGCGTAGTCGTCATCGTTGAAGATCTGTAGGTCACCGGTCTCAGTCGTGATGAAGTTGCTGCCGCTGAGCTCTACAGCCTTGTTCTCGTTGTTGATGTACCACGTCTCGGCGGGCATCGTCATATGGCGGTCGCGGGCGTAGTCGGTGATGAACGTGCCCTCGCCTTCGTTCATCTTCCAGTAGCCTATAAGGTTGCGTGTGGCAGGGCTCTTGCTCTTATAACGGTTGAGAAGCGCCGTGGTCATGTCGTGAGCCTCTTCCCAGAGCAGCAACTCGTGCATCGCGCCTGAGAGGTTGCGGCCTACTGCGATGGGGCCGTTGCCTTCGTAGTTTACTACGGGTTCGCCGCTGAACAGGTTGACGGTCTGGTCGGCAGTGGCTACGGTGGCGCTAATCTCTCCTCCGGCATCGGTGTGCTGGTAGCTGAGCGAGAGGAATGCCCATGTGTTGGTAGGCACTACGGCTGTTGAGGTGTAGGTCGTGCCTGCAATGTCAATAGTGAGGTGGCTGTCGGGGTCGGTGGCAATGGTCATCTTGGAGCTTGCGTTGCCGTGGCTTGCGATTTCACCGGCTCCGCTTATGTTCACCCATGCGTCGATGGAGAAGTCGCGTTCGGCCAACGAGATGTCTGCCTCGGTCTGTGCGGCAGCCTGAGAGCCTCCGCTTGCGCGCAGGGCTGTCTCGTGGTCGATCTCGGCTCCGTTGAGCACGCCGGTGACCTTGAAGTTAGCCGTTTTTGTGAGGGCTCCCTTGATGATGTCCTCGTTGAAGGTGATGCTGATCTCGTCGCCTGGCGAGAGGACGCCGTCGGCAGGTTCGGGCAGTCCAAGGGGCACGGGTCGCTGCATATCCTTCACCATAGCGATCTCCTTGCTCGAGTAAACAGTCTCGCCTGTGCCGTAAGAGCTGACGGAGAGCACTCGGAAGAGGTAGTCGCCATCGGTGAAGTCCTGCATCGGTAGCGTGTAGCTGACGCTACCACCGCTGGCTGGCAGTAGCTCGTTATTGGTGGTCACTGCGCTCTTGTCGAGGACGTATTCGTGGAAGAGTGTCCAGTCGGTAGCTCCCAGCTTCTTGTACTGGAGACGGAAGGCCTTCAGTCCGCGGTAGGTGCGGTCGAAGTTGGAGAATGTTAGGCCGAGGTCAGTGCCCGTCTCGGTGTTCATCAGCGTGTTGGACAGCGCCAGATCGACGGGAGATGACGATGGCACGAAGTGAGCCGAGATATAGACTGTGTCGGTAATGACGTCCCACGTGCTGGTCGGGTCGTACTGGCACTGCGAAGCGAGTACGACGGCGATGTTTTCGTAGTCGAGGATGCCGACGTTGGTCTGCTTCAGCTGCAGAGCCTTGGTGACGGTCTGACCAGCCGGAATCTTAATGACGCGGCTGTCGGTGATGGCCTTGCCGTCGATGCTGAGTGCGGCACCGTCGGGGTTGGTCTCGTCGGCTATGAGGAGGCGGTAGTAGACATCCTCATCAATCTCTGAGGCATTGCTAAGGCGCAGCGTGTAGTTGGCGGCAGCGCCTGTAGGGATGTCAGATATTGTTGGCACGTCAACGTCAATCTGTGGCACCTCAATCTGCATCGTAGCTTCCATGATGGTGGTGCCGGGCTTGTAGTACTTAGTCACCGTCTGACCCTCGTAGGGGCAGCAGGTCTGTCCGCCGCGCGTGTGGAAGATAGGTCCGTAGGCGTCGAACTTCAACACATCGACAGAGAGGGCGTCGTCATCGCCGTCCTCAGCCAGCGTGTAGCTGAACGATGTCGTCGTGGCCTTGCCTTCTTCATCCACCTCATGGCGGCCGCCCATCGTCTCGTCCTCTATTGTGCAGTCAACGCCGAAACCGTTGAGCTCGAAGCCGAAGCTGTTCTCCACGACGAGTCCGGCCGATACGGTCCAGTCCCAAGTGTTGGTTGTCGAGTTCTCGGTCTCGGTGGTCGAGGTTATCGTGGTGCCGGAGTCGAACGACACATTGCCGTCGAGCAAGTATTTACTGCGGTCGTTGAAGGCTTCTACCTTGGCCGAGTCGTTTTGTGCGAGATATCCTATCCAGTTCTTAATCTGGTTGGTCACCCAGCGAACGGAATCCTCGTAATGCTTGTCGGGGTCGGGGTTGGCTGGTGCGATGGCCTTGTAAGTGCCGGTCTTTCCGTAGTCGTCATCGTCGGGCGATAGGGTAGTGAGGTAAACGACGTGGTCCGTCGTGTTCTTAAAGCTGTCGATGGTGCCCTGATCGGTGGTCTTGAGCAGGCTCTGGCGCAGCAGCTCGAAGTTGGGGAAGAGGACGTTCTCGATGTAGTTCTGCGTGTAGCTGAACATGGTGTTGAACTTCACGCCTGTCGACACGATGTCTAACAGACCCAGCTCGACGCCGTCGGCTGAGCGGTGGAAGTTCAGGTCGCGTGCCTTACCGAAGACTATGTTGGTTGAGGTTCCGATGAAGACGTCGCCCTGTGCACCAACATATTCGGGGGCGGCAGAGGTGCTGATGGCCTGCGTGACGGTGGTCGTCGTGGTGGTCGTCTTTGAATCCTCGCCCGACGATTCCATCTTAGCGCCCAATGTGAGGTCGTCCTTGGCTTCAGCCACGATCACCTGTCCGGTTGCTGGCGTACCGATGATGGTTTCGGCATGTAGGCCGAACTTATGTTCGAACTTCACACCGGCATTCTCGGTAAAGGTGTTGCCGCGCACTTTCGAGGTCGTAGTACTGCTGCCTGAGGTCCACTCGGCGAAAGAGTTTGTGCCTGGAGGATCGCGCAGGATCATGAGCAGTTTGTCGGGACCTGCGGTGACGAAGTTGTTGCCCGTGGGCAGGTCGCCTAGGATGATGCCGGCCAGTCCGCTGCCTTCCCACTGATAGGTACGACCATCTATATCGTAGGTCATGGAGATAGTGCGTGTGTAAGGCACGGCGATGTTAGGCATACCGGCCTGCCACTTATAGGTAGCGTAGCCGAGACTATCGAGCTCCAGCTGGTTGGGCTGCAGGTCTTTCACCTGACCGGCCACTACGTCTTGTCCACCATCGTTGCCGTCCTCGATGTAAACGGCTTGGTCGGCCGAGAGTGCGTTGTTGATGGTGACGACGTTGCCAGCGAGGGGTACATCGTCGATCTCACCATTGTCGGCATTGACGTAATGCTCGAAGCCACGGAGCTTGAAGATGTAGGTGTCCTCCTTTACGAAGATTGGCGACTTGTGGCCCTCAACCCCATAGTTGTAGGTTACCTTGCCGTCAGCAACGGTGTATATGTCATCGATCGTCAGCTTACCCACCTCATCAGTAAACGTATAGCTGCTGATACCGAAGGAGCCGTCCTCGCGTCCGTCCTGTGTGACGTTGAACGTGGGTGTGCTGTGGTAGGTCTGACGTAGGCAGGTGTTGTACTCATAGAGCTCGTAGTCGGTGCGAGCGTCGTTGTAAAGGGTGTCGCTCCAGGTGTAGGTTGGGTTGGTGAGGTCTATAAGTTGGAGGTCGCCGAAGTTGATGTCGGAGTTCTTCACCACCTTCATGCTGCTGATGCTGTATTGCAGCGGCGGCAGCATAGCAGAGAACTCGCCCGTCTTCGGGTCGGTGAGAATTACAATCTTCTGGCAGTCGGAGCGCGTGACACCGCCCTTGCGGTAGGCTGTGCTGGCTATTTTCTCTGTAGCAGAGGCAACGGCGACATTCGTTTTGTTGTTCTCGTAGCTGAAGGTGGCCTCGCCCTCCTCTTTCTTGACGTTCAAGCGGTAGTCGGCTTGTGGCATGAGCACTATCTCGGTTTGACCGAGGTTGTTCTTGCTCAGCCCGAAGCCCACGGCCTTCTCGCCTTCAATGCTACCGCCTACGACGCGGCCAGTGAAGTTCACGAGGGTGGCATCGCTGAAGTCAAGACCCGTGACTGCGGCTTTGAATGGCTGCTTAAGTCCAAGCCCGTCGGGGTCGGCGGGGTAGCGCCCGTTGTTGGCAAAGACGTGTCCGTTCTTCTCAAGCTGAATGTAATGAGAGCCTATGGGCACGCTGATTTCGTAGTTGCCGTCCTTGTCGGTGGTGATCACCTGTCCTTCCTTCGAACACTTAACTCCGTCAACGTAGAAGCTTACGCCCTCGACTGGATAATCGGTGCCCTCATAGTAAACGGTGCCGCTGACGGGGAACGACGAGATATCCTCGAAATCGACGCCAGAATGGATGAGCGACGATTGGCTTATGAACCGCGACTGTGACGAAGGTGAGAACTCATGTATGTCCTTTGTGGGAATGACGCTGTAGTTGGTGCCTTCGCCTGAGAAAGGAATTCCGCGGACGACGTAATTGCCTATCGTGTCGGTGTAGGCCATCAGACTCAGCTGCTCCTCGCTAGGGATGTGGGTGTCGCTGGCTGCTGGTACTTTTGTCACAGCGTGGCGGCCGTTGGAAACGTCGCCGCTCTTCGAAAAGTCGTAAGCCAAGTTCTGCGTGGTCAGGCCTTCGTCGAATGGATAGTAAATGGCCAGTCCTGTCTCGTTGCCTGCCAGCGGGTGGTTGTAGTTGCGCAGAATCTCGGTTTCTGTCAATGCCTTGGTGAAGTAACGGAACTCGTCAAGATAGCCCTCGAACCATGTGTTGGATGTGAATTTACCAACGTTACCAATGGCCATGCAATCGGCATTCCCCGACTTGCTCCAGTCCATACTTCGGCCTGAAGTCACAACTTCCGAGTGCATCTCACCGTTGTTGTCAATCACGTAGATGGTGAGCGTCTTAGCTGTCGAGTCGTTGACCACCGTCAGATTGCTCCACTGACCGGCTGGGATATATAGGTTGTTTGAGTTGAAGCCCGAGCCGCCGAAGTAGCCGCATAGCTTATAACGGTCATTCGCCTTTTCGTACTTGGCGCTAAGAGTGATTGCCCACTCCACGTCGAACAACCGGTATTCGCTGCCGTCGGTGCTCATGACCTCGCTGTTCGGGTTCATATACATCTGAATGGAGAAATTGCCCGAGAGCAACGACTTCAGTTCTTCATTGTCTGTCGCGTAACGCATGCCTGCGCCGTAGCCGCTGAGCTTCACAGAGTGCATGCCGCTGGCAATGGTGCCGTCGTTGGTCTGTTGCTTCAGCGTCACCTTCACACCTTCGACAGCAGCACCGGTACCGAATGTGACACGACCGCTTACCACGCCCGTAGCAATGCTAAAACCATCAATAGTACGGGTGTCATCGATGGAGCGGGTGTTGCCGTCCTGACTCCAAATGATTACCTTATACTCGTAGAAACTGCCGGGCTTAGCCTCGACGTCGTCGTAGCTGTAGCCGCTGGCTGTGCCCGAGGTGGTGTGTATGTCGGTCCATGCGCGCTCGTCGACGCTGTTGAGCGGGCGGCGCTGGATGATAAAGTTGGTGACGTTGCTTCCCACTTGTTTCACCGTCCACTGCAACTTCACCATTCCGCTGTAGCTGCCACGTGAGGCTGTGAAGTCAAGTATCTTAGAACCGCCGAGCTTAGTCGAGATTACTGAACTGTAGATGTCGGTGTCGAGCACATTGATCTTCAGACGGTAGTAATAGGTGCGGTTGGCTACAAGCCCCGAGTTGTCGGAGTGTGTGCCCTCATTGGTATTGGTGCTGGTGATGGGAATGGTCTTGATGGTGGTGAAGTTTGTTCCATTTTCTGAGCGTTGCACCTCAAGCGAATAGGATTTAGAACCAGAGGCATCGCCTATGGCGGTGTGATGCCACGAGAGGTTAATCTTATCCTCGTCGGTAGTCGCGGTGAAGTTGCTGAAGTTCCAGTTGCGCGCCAATGTGAGATTAACACTTGCCGTCAGTTCGGTGCGCTGTTCGCCGGCAGTAGGGATGAATGATAACTCATAGGTATAGTTCGTGTCGTAACCGGGGACGGTGGCGGTATAGGAGGAGGTGCTGTACGAGAGGTTGCTCGCAACTACTTCCCTTGCCTTGGTACCCGAGGCAGTGGGGTAGCGGAATATGCTCCATGTACCACCTTTATTATTGCCCTCGTAGCTCCATGAGAACTTCACCTCCTTAGTCCAAAGGTTGGTAGAAGTGATGCTAAAGCCCTTTGGCCGTATATAGCCTGGAACTTTGGTAACGTACCATTGGTAAACTTTAATGTTCAGCTTTGGGCTCAAATCTTTGTATCCCGAAGGCGTAAAATTGTTGATCGGGATGATGTACTCGATATACTTGGATGACTCGTTGTAGTAGTTGGCACGCTCTGAGAAGTCCACCTCCTGATTAGAGAAACTGGAATTACCTTGCGCATAAGAAGCTTTCGATGTCAGATTGTCAGTCCACTTCAGACCCGAGGTGGTGGCTCCACTGTATGAACCTACGGTGGTGGGACCATAGCTGGCATTCAGGTTGCCGTTTATCTTCATCTTGCCATACTCCGTCATCTCTGCCGTCGGGCTGTTAAGTCCCATGCTACCGGCATTGAACGTCCATGTGTTCGACTGCAGCTGCCCGTCATGTTTGTTGTTGATTTTCCAGTAGCCGGAGATGGTTACGGAGTAGCTCTTGCCCAGCTGTATCTTGTCCATGAACACAAGACAGTAGACGACCTTGCGTTTGCTGCCGTCGCCCTCGTTGTAGGGATTGTAGAACTTCACCGTGTAGTTCACTCCGTCCACATTACGGGTGTAGGTGTTGCCCCACCAACTATCGTTGCTGCAAGCCTTGGTGGCCCCGTCGCTGTTACCACTGTCGCTGCCTCCTGGCCAAGCCAACTCGTAGTCAGGTGTGCAGATGTACTGATCGTTGACGAATAGAGCAGGACCTGCAGTCTCGCCCGAAGGTACGCCGTTCGGACTCTTGTGCAGGAAGAAACCGTTGTTGCCCTTCGTGTCGTCATAGTACATCACGTGGAAAGCAAGATAAGGCTGCGCCAACGTGGGGTTGTGTGCAATGATGTTGCTTTCAGGGCAATTGTTGAATTCCCTCGTGGCCGCCCATACGGGGCTGCTTGCCGAGAAAAAACACGCGAGAAGCAGTAGTGGCACTAGCCATCTGCGCTTCGTTTTGTTGTGATTGTTTTTCATTTTTATTTAACTTTCATTGCTGTCCACTTAAAATCGCAAGGCGTTCTTTGAAATGATTGAAATATAGTTAGTTACAGAGATTTCTTGAGTCAACGGATTTGATTTTGTATCTACGCAGTCTAAACAGACGACAGTATATGAACAAATCGAAATACGTTTTCGCTCAACACGTATCTCAGAGATCTCATCTACAGAACTATATTCAAAAATGACAAAGACCGAAGTGGTTCAAGTGAACCTGATTTATTTAATCTTTAAACTCGTCCATTTTAGAGGACATTAGTGTTAAACTTTATAAAGTCAAATATACTTATGAGCAAGACGAATTCACAGTCAACTTGTCTCAATCACGTTGCCCAAAACGGCGCACTGATACAAAATACTGATACCAAGATGAAACATCCGTTGAAGAGGGAGTTTCGTGGGTGAAGCTAAAGCTGCTGCGAAGCGCTTCTGTATGCCGATGGCGTGAGAGCGTACTTCTGCTTGAAGTTGCGACCGAAAGTGTCAGCGCTTGGGAAGCCGCTTTCGCGTGCTACGTCAGCAATAGACAAATCAGGACGTGAGGTAAGCAGCTTGGCAGCATGAGGCAGGCGGCAGTCGGTGAGGAACTCGATAAGCGACTTGTAGGGGCTTCCCTTGGCAAAAGCCGCTCCTATGCGTTCCTTCGACAGACCGAAACGGTCCACCAACGTCTGGCGGTCCATGCTTGGGTCAAGGTACAGTTGGTCTCGAAGAATGGCATCGCGCAGTTGCTGGAAGAGCGAGGCATCGGGGGAATCAGGCGTTATGGCGTCGTCTGGAATTTCGGTATTAACCGGAATAACCGTATCACCAGTTATGGATTCAAGGCTCTCCTTGTACTCAATGGCTTCTGCTATCTCACGCGCGAGCACTCGGTTTTTCTTTAATGTTTCGCGACGCTTGTACGAGAAATAAACGGCAAAGGCGATGGCTGCCGCCAGGCCGATAATCTCCGACATCGTCAGCAGGCGATAAAAGCGGGCATCCGACTCAGCCTTTTGCCGCGCCAACTGCTCTTCTTGAAGACCATATAGCGTGGCAAGCTCCGCTAACTGGTCTCGCTGGTTGCGCTGATCCAAGCTGTCGCGGATAATATATGCCCGCTCCAGATAGCCCAATGCCTGTGCTGTGCGACCTTGCATCTGCGCAGCCTCACCACGTTGCTCAAGACATATCTGGTAGTTGGGGTTGATTGTGTCCGGATAGGAATTCTCGAAGCGTTCCATTGCCTCCTCGAAACGGTCAAACTGGCCTAAGTGATGGTAGGCAGCCGACATCATCTTCGCGCAGTCAATACCCTGGCTCCATTCCGTGCGGAAGACTTCAGCCTCTGTGTCAAGTGCCTTTCGAAGATATTGCGAGCGCAGGCCGGGGTTGGCCTTATTCTCCGTTGCCAGCCGGGCATAGGAGATGGTCAGGAATGAGAGAATCTGCCCACGGGCGAAGTCAATATACTCAGCAGGATTGAAGCCCTCTTGCATATCGCCGAAACGATTAGGGTGCTGCTCAAGCTCATCAAGGCGCGAAAGCACATCCTTGCATACCTTTTCCATTTCGCTGAAACGCTTATGGTCAATCAGTATGTGCAGAAGTTTCTTTGATGCGTCGTGGTACGACACCACACCGCCAAAGGTGTCCAGCTTACGTAGCTCACCCAGGGTCCCTTCCAGACGTGCAATAGCTTCGTCAGTACGACCAGTCTGCGCCAAGGACCGAGCAATGAAAGCCTCCATCTTGCCCACCTCGTCGGGCATATTCAAGGCGTGAGCCAGTCGCGAAGCTTCTGTAGCATAACGAATAATAGCCGGGTGGTTGGCTGCAGTATATTCCAAACTCGTCAGCAGGAGGTAGACACGCTCCAGCGTCACAGAATCGCTCTTCACTTCCTTGCCCGCCTTGAGCAACTCTTCCTCGCGCTTTATCAAATCCAGACACGTCTGGCGCGACTGCGGGATATTGTGCAAGCCACCGTACTGCGTCACAGCTTTCAGGTACTCTGCTCGCTGCCACGTAATATTGCCTACCGCCAATGCCGAGTCAATCATACCTAAAGCACGTTCCGGCTCCGTGCGGTGAATACTCATTGCTGCCGCCTCTGTGTAAATAGTGTCAGCACCGGCAGGCAAAGACTTACCCCTATTTCCTATTCCGCAACTTGAGAGTATAAATAAGCTTGCCGCTATCGCAACGAGCAATAAATCAACATGTTTCCTTGACATACAAGATTGATTTGATAGTGATGAGTGATTAATCTCGCCACAAATGTAAGTGTTTTTTGTTGAAATAGAAAAGGAAAAAGACAAAAAAAATAAAATAAGTTATCCTATTTGTTTACGGGCTTAAACTAAAACGCTCTTTAAGGATGAACTTGCGAAGGAGTGGATTACCTGCAATAAACTCATTTACAAGTGCGGTGGAGTGGGCGAGAAGAGAAAAAAGGCCGTTTTGTTTTGGTGGTTCAGAAAGATTGGCGTACTTTTGCAACAGCTTCGAATTACACATTAATTATTATTATAACGGTTACGGCCGTGATCACTTACTTAGTTGTTATGAACAGAATGCTCGTTTCCATCGTGGCCATGCTCATGGCTACATTTGCTACTGCCCAGACCGCAATCAATCCGTTGGCCCAACGTGGTCGGCAGTCGTGGCAACCTTTGCAGGCCCTTGAACAACTCAAGGCTGAACCTATGAAAGCCTATGGCGGTGACTATCCCTATCAATGGGCTCCTCGGCCTCAGACAAAGGCTCCCAAAGGTTATAAACCATTCTATGTCAGTCACTATAGCCGGCATGGCTCGCGCTACTACTGGACCGACCACCTCTACAAGGATATCGATACCTTGATGACTATCGGACACAATAGGTATCAGCTGACCTCTGTAGGCGAGGCATTCTACAAGAAGTTTAAAGAAGCAAAAGAGGAACTGCAGACAGGCGTTTCGGAGCTCACTGAGGTTGGTTGGCAACAGCACCAAGGTATAGCCCGGACTATGTATAATACCTTCCCAGAGGTGTTTCGTAAGGGCGGAGATGTGTTTGCAATTTCGTCATTATCAGGTCGTTGCGTATTGAGTATGTCGGCCTTCTGTCAGGAGCTGGTGCAGTGTAATCCCAAGATAGAGGTTCGTGAGCAATCTTCTCGTTTCACGCTTGACGGCGTAGTGCCCACTGACCGCCAGAATCCTGCTTGGCGCAGGTTCCCTAAGAGTAGGCCGCGTTACGAGAAACGTAATGGAGAGTTCAAGCGAGGCAGGCCTTTGGCCGACGTCGTTGCCGATCGTGTGTTCACGTCTATCGACAGCTTACCCGCCGATCGTCGGCGCATAGGCGGTTGGCTTCTAGACCTTTACACTTCGCTGCCCAGCATTGGTCATCAGGGTATGATGGAAGGTATTGTCAGCGACCAGGAACTTGTCGACAGATGGGAAGAGGCAAACCTTGGGAGCTACACTTGGGTTTTTGAACCTCGATATGAGATGATTCCAGTGCTGAAGGATATCCTCAACAAGGCTGCTGACGTGATAGAAGGCCGCAGCAATAGAATCGCTGACCTCAGGTTCGGTCACGACACTTGTCTCGGACCGCTCACGGTGCTGATGGGCATCAATGGTGCTGATCTTGATCCTGAAGATCCTTACGAAGTGAAGAACTGCTACCAGAACTGGCAGACAGCTATGGCTTCGAACATTCAGCTCGTGTTCTATCGCAAGAAAAACTCTGCCGACATTCTTGTCAAATGCCTGCTCAATGGCGCAGAAGCTTCGCTGCCTTTGCCTTCCGATCAAGCTCCCTACTACAAATGGTCCGATTTTCGCGACTTCTACATCAAACGCTGCCAGATAGAATAGATGGTATAGTTGTTTGGCTTAAAACCGAGAGCCCTCCGAAAATCATCGGAGGGCTCTTGATTTATGGAGCACGTGAGGAAAAAGAACCCCTCGGGGTTCAATTCCCGAAGGGTTCACGTTAGTGGAGCTGGAGGGTGGCATCAAAGAATAGAATGTTTTTCTTTTCTGAAGATGACTTCTCAGTGCTCGGCGGTTGCAAGACAAGTTTACTTAGTCGCAGCAATCGTCGCTAAGCACGTGAGGAAAAAGAACCCCTCGGGGTTCAATTCCCGAAGGGTTCACGTTAGTGGAGCTGGAGGGAATTGAACCCTCGTCCAAACAGGGGATTCCAAAGCTTTCTACACGCTTATTCCAGACTAAGTTTTCGAGCAGAAGCAGGACCTGGACCACCTGCTAGTGCCTTATCCTCTAAAAAGCTTCACCTTTGGCGCGAGGCCACCGCGGGCTATCCCCGATTTTGCTGCACCACTTGACCAGAGCGCTTCGGGGCGATGGAGTCTCTGAGTGATGTCTCGTCGCAGCACCTTGTGCCGCGAAAAGCTGATTTACTATACTTCAATCAAGCAGCGAGAGCGTAAGTGTTTTCGCCAGATAATTGTTGGAGACCATAGATTATGGAGAGCGATCAGCGACCCTCCGCGTGCTTACTTTAGACTCTCAGCCTGCTGTCAAATCCATGTCAGCCCCAAGAGTTTTTCACTGCAAAGATACGATGTTAAATGGAAAGTTTAACGAAGAACGATGAAAGATTGCATCTTTTTCGTATTTTTTTGCTGTTTCGGGCAATAAAATTGCAAAAATTAAGTTTATATAAATATAAACATGAACCTTATCCATGCGAAAGCATCACAATATATGGTAAAACAAGCCACTCTGGACATTACAATATCCGACGGCATGAACTCCTTTGAGCGGGCTGTAAAACGAGTCTTCGACTTTACGCTGGCTGTTATAGGGGTCGTTGTGTTGTCGCCTGTTTTTCTGATTATATATGTCTGTCTTAAAAGTCAGGGCGATGGTCCGGCACTCTTTCGCCAGGAGCGAATAGGCTACCGGGGCAGGCCTTTCATGATTTACAAGTTCAGGACAATGGTCGTGGATTCGGAATGTAATGGCACGCCACAGTTGGAGCAGAAGGAGGATAATCGCCTCACACCTGTCGGAAGGTTCTTGCGCGAGCATCATCTCGACGAACTGCCACAACTGTTCAATATTATTCGTGGCGAGATGAGTTTTGTAGGGCCAAGGCCTGAACGCAAGTATTTCATAGACAAGATTATGGAGCTGAATAGCGATTATGAGTATATCTATCTCATGCGCCCCGGCTCTACGTCAGCAGCAACTCTCTACAATGGCTACACCGACACCATGGAGAAGATGCTGATACGCTTGCAGATGGATTTGGATTATTACCAGAAACGGTCTTTGTGGACGGACGTAAAGATATTGTTCGTCACCGCTAAATTTATTCTTTTCGGAAAAAAATTCTAAACATAAGAGATGAAAAAGTTCATTGCCTTAAGCATCTGCTTGTGGTGCGCTTTCCTTACGGGCGCGCACGCACAATCAATGTCCGACAACCAGCTGGTGCAGTATATCCTTCAGGAAAAGGAGAAAGGCACAGACCAGCAAGTAATTATCAAGAACGTGCTTCAGCGCGGCGTCACAACCGAACAACTGCGCCGAGTGCGCAAGAAGGTTGAAGCCGAGCAAAAGCAGCTCGGTGCTGTAGACCTCACCGGCAAGACCAACCAGAAGACTAATCGCCTGCGCACTCAGAGGGATATCGACCGCGACGAGCGTCAGAAACAAAACGGTTTCATGATACGTTCACAACGCGAGACCGATGACTGGCGCTATATGAACCGCGACCAGCGCATGGAAGAGATTGAGGGGGAAAGCGAGTATTTCGACCTCGACTCTCTGGACTACTACAGCAGTCAGATTCCCAAAGATCAGCAAGTATTCGGACGTAATATCTTCAATCAGAAGAACCTCTCGTTTGAGCCAAACATGAATATGGCAACACCCGCAAATTATCGTCTGGGAGCAGGTGACGCAGTTATCATTGATGTTTGGGGGGCTTCGCAGGAAACGTTTTCGGAAACTATCTCCCCCGACGGCACAGTGACCATCGAGGGCGTAGGACCTATTAAGTTGGCCGGTCTTTCCGTAAGTGAAGCCACAAACCGCCTGCGTAGTCGCCTTGGACAATACTACAGCGACTGCAGCGTCAGCCTCAGCGTAGGTGAGACGCGCTCAATCATCGTGCAGGTGATGGGCGAAGTGGTTATGCCCGGCAGCTATACCCTAAGCAGCCTGGCTTCTGCCTTCAATGCCCTTTACGCCGCGGGAGGTATCAGCGAAGTAGGTACACTGCGCGACATCAAGGTGTATCGTGGCGGTCGTGTCATATCAACCATCGACGTTTACGACTATCTCATCCACGGCAACTCACGCGGAGATGTGCGACTACAGGACAACGATGTCATCATCGTTGGTCCTTACGACTGCCTCGTAGAGGTGCGCGGTAAGGTGAAACGTCCGATGTTCTACGAGATGAAGTCGACAGAGAGCGTGCAGCGACTGCTTGAATACTCAGGCGGTTTCACCGGCGATGCTTTCACTAAGAGCGTTCGACTCATCCGAAAGAAAGGCGAGGAATACTCAATCCACAACATCGAAGAGTTCGACATGAATGGTTTCACGCTTGCCGACGGCGACTCTTTGTTCGTAGACAGCGTCATTCCACGCTTCCGTAATATGGTTGAGGTGCGCGGAGCTGTGATGCACCCAGGACAGTTCCAGATGGACGGAGGCATACAGACAGTGCGTGATCTGTTGAAGGCTGCCGGCGGACTGCGTGAGGATGCTTTCACCGAACGCGCTGTTATGCATCGCGAGAAAGAAGACCTCACGCTTGAGAACGTGCCAATAGACATCCTCGGCATTACCGAAGGCAATTCCTCCGACGTAGTACTCCGCCGCAACGATGTCCTGTTTATACCGTCGAAGGTAGATATGGCAGGCGAACAGACACTCCGTATCAACGGTGAGGTCAACTTCCCAGGTTACTATAAATATGCCGACAACACCACCATCAAGGACCTCATCCTTCAGGCTGGCGGTCTTACCCGAGCAGCTTCTACAGCGAAGATTGACGTATTCCGCCGGAAATATGTTCCTGATGCAGACCAGACTTCTATGGACCTGGCAGAGATATTCTCCTTCAACTTAGCCAACGGCTTCATCATCGAGGACACAGCTTTCGTGCTTCAGCCTTACGATGAGGTTCAGGTTCGTAAGAGTCCGACCTATGCAGAGCAGCAGAACGTCCGAATCTCAGGAGCCGTCAACTTCGAAGGTGAATACGCCATGACGAGCCGTGAGTTCCGCATCTCCGACCTCGTGAAGGTAGCCGGAGGTCTTTCAAGTGTAGGTTATGCCAAGGGTGCACGCCTCATCCGACAGATGACACCTGAAGAACGCGAGCAGCGACAGTCTGCACTTCGTGCCTCACAGATAGCGCTTTACGAGCAAGCCCTTGATTCAGATAAGAACTTCGATATGGCACGTGCAGACTCACTTCTGGATATGAAGATGAACCTCGGTAATGTCTATAACGTGGCCATTAACCTCGAGGAGGCTATCAAGAACCCGGGCTCCATCAATGATGTAGTACTTCGTGCTAATGACCAGCTGGTCGTGCCACAGCTTTCCAACACAGTGAAGATTTCAGGCGAGGTTATGTACCCCATCTCGGTTGGATACAAGAAGGGTGCAGGCCTAGGCTACTATATCAACCAGGCTGGTGGCTACGGCAACCGTGCCGGCAAGAAGCAGACCTACGCCATCTATATGAACGGTTCTGTGGATAAACTCGGTCGGCATGCTTCAGGCAAACTAATAGAGCCAGGAACGGAGATTGTAGTGCCGACGAAGAAGAAGAAAGAAGGTATGTCCACGGCTGAAATCACCGTCCTCGGTACCTCTGCTGCCTCGTTGACCACCATGGTTGTGGCCCTTATCAACCTGTTAAAGAAATAAGCTGTTATGGAAGAGAAGAAGAATAGTTTGGTCATAGACCTTCGCGATGTTGCTAGGCAAATCTGGAATAAGAAGTCGCTTTTCATAAAAGTCTGGCTTGTAACTTTCGTGTTGGCTTGTGCTTGGATCCTTCCCATACCTAGGACATATACGGCTAATCTGTCACTTGCTCCCGAGATAAATAATCAATCCACAGGTGGCTCGTTGGGATCCATAGCTGCTACTTTCGGAATAAACGTAGGCGGAATAACAGGAAGTGATGCCTTCTATCCGACCTTATATCCAGACCTGGTCAGTTCCAATGATTTCCTTGTCAACCTTTTCGATGTCAAAGTCAGGACCATTGATGGAGAGACGTCCACAACCTATGGAGATTATCTTGCCCATTATCAGAAAGGCACTTTTTATATGGTTCCTGTTTATTGGACCATGAAGCAGATTAAGAAGTTGATGCCTAAGGAAAGCGCCGTAGATCAAGGCTCAGCTGAATCAAAAAAACTTAATCCCTTTTTCCTGACAGAACAAGAGAATGATATTATCAACAAAATGAGAGGTCTTATAACCTGCTCGACAGATCGAAAAACAGACGTCATCACTATTACGGTTCAAGACCAAGACCCGCTCATTGCTGCCACTATAGCGGATTCAGTAAGGCTTCGTCTTCAAAACTTCATCATTGACTATAGGACCACTAAGGCACGAAATGATGAGAAGTATTATTCCAATCTCGTAGAGGAATCGCGACAGGAATATGAAAAAGCTGTAGCTAAATACGGACGTTTTTGTGACACGCATCGGGATGTGATTCTGCAAAGTATGCAGTCTGAGCGCGATCAATTGGAGAACGATATGCAGATGAAGTATAATACTTATAATGTTATGAGTACACAACTCGAGGCTGCTAAGGCCAAGGTTCAGGAGCGCACTCCAGCTTTCACCATGCTTCAAGGTCCCACTGTACCCCTTAAGGCTTCAAGCCCAAAGCGAATGTTTTTTGTTGCTGTAATGCTCTTCCTGGCCACATGTGTAACAATACTGTATATTTTTAAAAAGGAAATAGAAGGCGCACTTATACGTCAAAAAGATTCTTAAGATGGAATTGAGTTCTATAAAAATATGTGTTATAGGGTTGGGGTATGTTGGCTTGCCGCTTGCCCGCCTATTCTCAACAAAGTATCCAACCATTGGGTTTGATTTGAATCAGCAACGCATTGACAGGCTAATGGCTGGTTTCGATGAAACAAAGGAGGTCGATGACAAACTACTTAGAGAAGCCATTCAACAGAACGGCTTCAGGTGCACGTCCTCTATCGGGGATATTAGGGATTGCAATTTCTATGTTGTTGCCGTACCCACCCCGGTTGATGATAACAATCGCCCTGATTTACGACCTTTGCAAGGAGCCAGTGATACCGTGGGAAAAGTCATATCAAAAGGGGATATCGTAGTGTATGAAAGTACGGTCTATCCTGGTGTCACAGAGGAAGAATGTATTCCCGTAGTGGAGCGCGTCAGCGGCTTGAAGTATAATACTGATTTTTATGCCGGATACTCGCCGGAGCGTATTAATCCAGGCGACAAGTTGCATACTGTTGAGAAGATTCGTAAGGTGACATCTGGAAGTACACCTGAGATAGCAGATATTGTGGATAAGGTGTATAATTCGGTACTGGTCAACGGAACTCATAAAGCGCCAAGTATTAAAGTGGCAGAAGCTTCGAAGATAATAGAGAATTCCCAACGTGATGTTAATATAGCCTTTATGAACGAGCTGGCCAAGATATTTAATGCTATGGGCATTGATACCCATGATGTCATTGAGGCCGCTTCGTCAAAATGGAATTTCATCAAACTGTCGCCGGGTCTGGTAGGAGGCCACTGTATATCTGTTGACCCATATTACCTTATTCAGAAAGCACAGGTCTATGGCGTTTTGCCACGAGTGATGTACAATGCCCGTCGCCTGAATGATGGAATGGGCGATTATGTTGCAAATCAGGTCATCAAGCTAATGAATAAGCAAGGGGTTCTTGTCAAGGATTCCAACATTCTGATTCTTGGCGTAACGTTTAAGGAAAACTGCCCTGACATACGCAACACTAAGGTAATAGACATTTATAACACACTGAGTGAATACACTCATAATATTACTGTCCTTGACCCCTGGGCTAATCCCATCGCAGTTGAACGTGAATATGGTGTTCACATTTATCAATCACTAAAAGATATACAACAAAAACGTTATGATGCCATTATTCTGGCGGTAGCGCATTCGGACTTCCTAACGTTGCAAGTCAGGGACTTGCTGACCGAAAACGGAGTAGTATACGATGTGAAAGGCGTATTAAATAGGGAATATGTAGATGGACGCTTATAAACGAGTCTTCATAAATACGGTTGCTCAATACGGGAAATCCGTGATTAATGTGTGCCTGTCACTTTATTCGGCACGCATAATCTTGGATGCTCTTGGGAAATCGGATTATGGTCTCTATGTTCTCGTCGGAGGTGTGGTAGCAATGCTGGGGTTTGTTACAAATGCCTTGGTAATTACGACTCAACGCTTTATTTCCTTTTACCATGGTAAGGGTGATTGGAATATTGTTAGTAAGACATTTTCCAATAGCCTGTTTCTCCATGTCGTTATTGCCATTGTTCTGTCAATGTTGCTGGCATTGTTCAGCCATCTGGTAGTCTATTCCTGGCTTGAGGTTGATGCAGGGCGCTTAGCGTCGGCTATGATGGTGTATTGGGCAACAATAGTCATCTTGTTCATTACCATTTTGCTATCCCCTTTTAAGGCTGTTTTGATAGCCCGTGAGAATATTGTTTATATATCAATTATAGAGGTTCTCGATGGCGTTTTAAAGTTGGCAGTTGCTTTCTTACTTCTTCGTGTAGATATTGACAAACTGCAGTTGTATGCTTGGTTGATGGCTGCTATTCAACTATTCAACCTGTTAGCTTTTTCCATTTATGGCTGTTGTAAGTTCGCTGAATGCAGTTGGTTGATTCGTCCTCGCGATATTTCATCAGATTGGCTCAGACGTATCATGGGCTTCGCAGGGTGGACGACATACAGTATGGGCGCCGTTGTTGCTCGCAACCAAGGTATTGCCATCATGTTAAACCACTTCCTGAAGCAGACGGTTATTAATGCAGCCTATGGTATTGCTTTTCAGGTTTATGGCGCCTTGTCCTTTATTTCAAGCTCGATCCTTAACGCCATGAATCCTCGTATCATGAAAGCAGAAGGTATGGGCGACCGCAAGCGCATGCTCCATCTTGCAGCCCTGGAGAGCAAATACAGTTCACTGATGCTGTTGTTGATACTTGTTCCATTAATCTTTGAGATGCCGTCGATTCTAAATTGGTGGCTAAAGGAAGTGCCAGAGAACACTGTGATGTTCTCAAGAGTGGTGCTCATTGCCTTTTTCTTTGACCAGATTACTTATGGGCTTAATACCGCCAATCAAGCCACGGGAAATGTTAAACCATATGTTCTATTGATATATACCCCCAAACTACTTATCTTAATTCCGGTTTATATTTTGCTGGCATTAGGCCGTCTTCCAGGCGATGTTATGCTTTGTTACATTATTATAGAAATACTTTGCTCATTCCTGAGATTGCCATACATGAAGTTCAAGGTCGGATTGAATGTCCGCGAATTTCTAGTCACGGCGGTTGTACCTCTGTTGCCAGTGCTTGTGAGTCAATTTATAGTCTGTTATCTCCTCACTTTACAACCATTCAACCATAGTTTCCTCATGACCATAATTCTACCTGTAGGTGTAGGCGCGCTTTTGGCATGGTTGTTTGCTCTGAATCATCAGGAGAGGGCACTCTTGCTGTCGTTTATTAAACACAAAGGAGCACGTGAATACAAAAATTGACATAAGTAAGTTATATCTTATAGACAAACAATGGTTAGCAAACCTTTGTTTGTTTTTGGGAACTTTCGTTGCCTATTTAGGATCTCTTCATCCTTGGTTCTTTTGGGTAATGGCGGAATGGTATATTCTTTTATCCCTGCTTTTTTTCTTCGCAAGTGTTCTGATTTCCAACACCCTGCCATCGTCTACATTTTTTGATAAGCCCAACCTACGGGCGATAATTCTTTTTACTATTCTTTCAGTATATATAAGCATCTCTTTCGACTCCAACTTATTCGGCTTCATCAACAAGCTCGCCAATGTACCTCTTATGTACATACTTATGAGCATTAAGCCCTCAGTGTTTTTGCGCATTATCGACAGAATTTGCTGGTGCATGGGCTTTTTTTTGTTGTTTTCAGCTATAGCATTCCTTTTATATTTATTTGGCATTAGTATTCCGCCGCGGCCTGCTGTCTTTGGCGATGGGGCCTACTCCTATGACAACTATCTCTTGTTTATGGTTGCTAACGATAGGGAATTTATGAATTTCATTCCTCGTTTCAGCTCCGTATTCCTTGAACCTGGACATCTGGGCACAGCAACGTCTCTATTGTTGATGACGCAGTTTGGCAAATGGAAACGTTGGTACAATATTGTGCTGATCATTGTTTCCGCAATCACCTTCTCTCTGGCTGCTTATGCATTCCTTGTCGCTCTGATTTTCTTAAATCTGTGGGTGCAACGAAAACATATTGTGGGTAAGGCGATTATCGTAGGTGCTCTTCTGGCTGGAGTCATAGGCGCCTCGTTTGTGTATAACGATGGCGATAATATGATTCAAAACCTCATATTATTACGTCTTGAGGTTGACGACAAGACAGGTGATATAGTTGGCAATAACCGAGTGTCAGAAGACTTTTCAAACACGTTCGACAAGTTCTTCCATTCTTCAGACGTGGTATTCGGCAGTTCTATGCAGAATGCAACAGCAGGCGAAGGCAACTCTGGATATCGTGTGTACATATACGAGCACGGTTTGGTGGGACTATTCCTGACATTAATTTTTTATCTTGCTATTTTCAAGGATTTCAGAGACTGGAGATGTTTGGTTTCCGTTGCTATTATTTCCCTTATGAATTTCTGGGTAAGAGGGTATCCTTTGTGGTATAGTAATCTCATACCCGTAATGGCCTTAATCTTAGACGAAAGATTCATTAGCAATATTGAAAATAGATTGCCTGGCGTTGAACGATTATGAAAATAGCATATTTTCTTCATACAACCGATCCTACAGCAGGAGCTACAAAGTCTATTCTTGCTATAATTCATGGTTTGGTAACCCATGGAGAAGAGGTGATTGTCGTAGTTCCCGATGCTAAAGGTATCGTTTCGGACTTACGGGAAAAGGGAGTCAGAGTAGTTGTGCAAAGGTTTAGAAGTGGAGTCTATCCAGGTTTGAAATCGTTTAAAGACTGGCTGCTTTTTATCCCTCGTTTAGCCTATTGGCGTTTATTAAATCATATCGCAGCAAACGCCCTGACACCACTGTTAAAAAGGGATGGAATCAATATTATTCATTCAAATAGTAGCGTAATAGATCTCGGATACAATATTTCACGTCGTCTACATGTGCCGCATGTTTATCATATACGTGAATATGCTGATCTCATAGGCTTTCATTTCTATCCTGATAAACCAGCTTTCGTCAAAAGGTTCTCTGCGGACAATTCCTTTGCAATTTTCATTACTAAAGGTTTGCAATCATATTTCGGCCAGTCTGGCAATCCTCATACCGCTGTTATTTACAATGCAATACATGTTGACAATTCAACCACGACGTTAAATCTCCCTCATAAACAATTCTTTTTCTATGCTGGCCGTATAGAGAAGACTAAAGGGATAGATTTATTATTGCAAGCTTATGATATCTATCAAAGGACAGTCAAAGCTCCTCTGCCCTTATGGCTGGCTGGAACTATAGCAAGCGCCGAATATTTAGAACATTTAAACCAGTATATAAAGTCGTGCCACATGCAAGACAAAGTCCGTTTCCTGGGTGTAATAGATAATGTTCATAACATAATGTCTCATGCAAGAGCCACGATTATACCATCATTAAACGAAGGATTCGGCCGTTGTTTGTCAGAGGCTATGCTTTGTCGATGTCTGACTATAGCACGTAATACGACCGGCAGCAAAGAGCAAATGGACAATGGACTGGCCTTACATGGTACGGAGATAGCGCTTAGATTTGAGACCATAGAAGAGTTGGCTAAACATCTCTGTGACGTCTCAGAGGCTCCCGTGTCTGAATACGACGAAATGTGTTCTTTGGCTTATGATACAGTCTCAACCCTCTATTCTCTGCAGGCCAACTATGATAACACGTTGATGCTCTATCAAAAAATCCTTGGTATATAAATATCTTCTTATTAACTCTTAACAATGGGAAAATAATATGCGATATCGTCATTCCTTCTCTGACATACTTCCATATATATGGTATCTGATACCAACAATATATTTCAATCTTAGGATGCTACCATTTCGGCAAGCCAGAAAGCTGCCGATACTACTCATCCGCCCCAAGTTCATAAGCCTTAAGGGAAAGATTGAGATTGATGATGATGTGTGCCGTTTCGGACTTGTCAAGATGGGAGGCTGGGGATGTAAAGCTTACCCCAACAATGGTGTCAAACTTAATTTCCGAGGTGGCACGTGGGTTGTTAAAGGCAAAGTCTGGATTGGCTCTAACTCCTATCTGGAGATAGGACATAGTGGTATATTAGAGACTGGCGACAAAGTGGTAGCCAGTACCTCGCTCAACATATTTTGCTATCGGAGCATAGTTTTAGGTGATGCTACTAGATTCGGGTGGGAATGCAAGGTGATGGACAGCAGTTTTCATCCCTTGAAGGCTGTAGATACAGGGGAGCGTAAAGCCGCTGGAGCGCCCATAAACATTGGAGCTTTCAACTGGTTTGCTACTAAGTGTGCTATTCTTCCAGGTACGAAGACAGCTGATTATTGTGTGTTCGGTTATGGCAGCGTGCTTACAAAGGGCACCAAGAGCGAAGCATACTGCGTTCATGGCGGTTCGCCTGTACATGTTCTCTCACGAGGCTATTACCGCGTTCCTGAAGAAGAAGGAGACCGTGACCCTGCTGTATGGAGTTAGTTCATGATGTGCAGTTATGAAACATAAGAACCGTTGTTTTCGCATTTGCTTTTTCTTGTTTGTCCTTGTCAACTTTGCGTGTCAAGATGAGGATGTTCTAATCATAGATACATTAGAAAACAGATTGGCATCAACTGATGTTACATCACACACGGATTCACGATATTTTATAAATGCTCCATTGCCTGTTGGCAAGGGCTCACTGCGGGTCCTGTGCATAGGCAACAGCTATACTCTCGATGCACTCGGACAGGTGGCATCCATCTTGCAGGCAACAGATCTCGAACCATCCTCATTCTCAGTATATAGTCTTACCTACAGTGCTTCTACCTTAAAGCATTGGTGCGATGTTGTAGATGATAACAAGCAACTGAATTTAATATGTCATGCAGGCAGTCAGATGCCAGTTGAAACAGGGATGCTAAAGGAACTTTTGGCGCAGGATTGGGACGTCATTACCTTGCAGCAATTCTCAGGTTATGCAATCAATTATAAAACCTTCAACCCATGGCTTAGGCGCCTTATCGACCTCATACACCATTATTGCCCTAATCCTAATGTTACGCTGGCTTGGCAGACAGCCTGGTCATATTGTGCAGGTTTCAGTGGGAGCATGAGTTCTTACGAACGGTGGTTGCTTATCGCATTAACCGTGCAGCAGATGGTGATGTCGGATGGTATCGATGTACTTATTCCCGAAGGAACGGCTATTCAGAATGCACGCAATACTTCCCTTAACACAGAGGCCGAACTGACTCGCGATGGCACACATCTCGACCTTGGCATAGGACGTTACGTAGCAGCCTGTACTTGGTTGCAGTCAATCTTCGCTCCCGTTTTCGGTATATCTATCCTTGGCAACAAAGCTTTGCCTGAAGTGATAACCCTGCCTGAGGGTGACTTCGATTCACACCCCGTGACCGAAGACAACCGAGCTATTGCCCAGCGATGTGCTGTAGCTGCCGTTGTCGCCCCCTTTGCTATTACTCCTATTTATGAGGAGTAAATCGAACGTTTGTATTCAGCATCTAAGGTGTTTGATAAGTCTGATATGGTTTTCCCACCAATGGGAAACGTTTTTCCCACCGGTGGGAAACCCTTTTCCCATTGGTGGGAAAAGCTGATTAAACCGCTTGTATCGGCTTGCTCGACTTGCTAATTGATTTCTTTTCCCTTTTTCTTTGCCACTCCGAAAGAATGTGTTATCTTTGTGGCGAAAAACAAACAACGATAAATGAAAGCTAGAGTCTTTGCATATTATTTGCCGCAGTTTCACCCTTTCCCTGAGAACGATGAGTGGTGGGGCAAGGGCTTTACGGAATGGACAAATGTGGCACGTGCCCGCAAGTTGTTTCCCGGGCACGATCAGCCCCGTATTCCTACCGACCTCGGCTTCTATGATCTGCGTGTTCCAGAGGTTCGTGAGGAACAGGCACGTCTGGCGCGTGAAGCTGGCATTGAGGCCTTCTGCTATTACGAATATTGGTTCGGCAACGGGCGACATCTGATGAATCGGCCCTTCGAGGAGGTTGTGGCAAGCGGGAAACCGGACTTCCCTTTCTGCCTGTGCTGGGCAAACCATTCATGGTACAAGAAGCTTTGGAACCCCAACGACCCGGGGAAAGACCAACTGCTTATAGAGCAACAATACCATGGCGAGGATGATTACAGGGCGCATTTCCAAGCTTTGCTGCCTGCTTTCAAGGACAAGCGATATGTGCGAGTCAATGGTAAGTTGTTCTATATCATCTATAAGCCTTTGGCTTTCCCTGATGTAGCGAACTTCATAAAGCTTTGGAGGCAGCTGGCAAAGGAAAACGGGCTCGGTGATTTCTACTTCGTAGGTTCCGACTTCAACAGCGACCACAGGGATGAAATACTGGCACTTGGTTTCGACGCTACGCATAACGTGGATAACCTCAATATTTATCATCGAAGCAACTTCTTCGTCAAGGCGCTCCGCACTGTCGGCCGTAAGTACTTGCATATACCAATGATATATAGGTACAAGGATGCAATGAAGTATATGCTCAACGATGACTGCCGACGGAGGGATGTCATTCCTGTCATCGTGCCAAACTGGGATCATACGCCACGTTCAGGCTATAAGGGTTTGGTGATGACTAATGCTCTTCCTAAGTATTTTAAGCAGCTGGCGAAGAAAGCTCTTGAACTCATAAAGGACAAGCCCGCAGAGGAACGCATCATAATAGTGAAATCGTGGAATGAATGGGCTGAAGGCAACTATATGGAGCCAGACCAGAGGTTCGGACATGGATATATTGACGCCCTGCATGAGGCTCTTGAAGAGTTTGAATCAGAAACAAAGTAGAACGCATTTTCCGAATGAAGACAATAATGCTTGTGTTCGGCACTCGGCCGGAAGCAATAAAGATGGCACCGCTGGTGAAAGCTCTGCAGGCGTGTGCCGATAGTTTCAAGACTGTGGTTTGTGTGACAGGGCAGCACCGTGAGATGCTTGACCAGGTGCTTCGCATCTTCGACATCCAACCAGACTATGACTTGAATATCATGCGCCAAGGGCAGGATTTGTACGATATAACAGCACGCGTGCTGACAGGAATGCGCGATGTGCTGAAGGAGGTGCAGCCCGACGTTGTGCTCGTTCATGGCGACACGACGACATCCACCGCTGCCGCTTTGTCGGCTTTTTACCAGCAGATACCAGTAGGACACGTGGAAGCAGGACTTCGCACATATAACATATACAGCCCATGGCCTGAAGAAATGAACAGGCAGATAACGAGCCGCATTGCAACATATAACTTTGCTCCGACAGCTCTCAGCCGCGAGAACTTGTTGAAAGAGAATGTCGATGAGGCCAAGATAACGGTTACGGGTAACACCGTCATTGACGCCCTGCACATGGTGGTTAGCCGTCTGAAGGACGACCCGGCACTGGCCTCAGAGCAGGAAGAGGTCTTATTCCGAGCCGGATATGATGTGGCTCGCCTTGCCAACGGCAAAAAACTGGTGCTTATCACTGGACACAGACGAGAGAATTTTGGCGAAGGATTTATCCACATGGTTACTGCCATGAAGGATCTTGCAGAGAAATATCCAGATGTGGACTTTGTCTATCCTATGCACCTTAACCCAAATGTTCGCAAACCCATCCATGAGGTCTTCGGTGAAATAGTAAATGGTAAATCGGTAAATAGCAAATGGGGTAATTTCTTCTTCATTGAGCCTCTTCAATATTTAGAGTTCGTCTATCTGATGGAGAAATCCTCCATTGTGCTCACCGACAGCGGCGGCATTCAGGAAGAGGCTCCGGGGCTGGGTAAGCCTGTGCTGGTTATGCGTGATACTACAGAACGCCCAGAGGCATTGGAAAGCGGAACGGTTCATCTTGTCGGTTCCGACTACAACAAGATTGTCGATGAAGTAAGCACGCTCTTAGACGATGCTGAGGCTTATGAGCGAATGAGCAAGGCCGTGAACCCTTATGGCGACGGTCATGCTTGCGAACGGATTATCAAAGCGTTGTTGCCATGATTGTACTTATTCGTTGTAACGACCTTGTTTCCGACTCTCGTGCCAAGAAGTATTTAGATTTCTACAAGGCAGAGGGCATAGATTACCGCTTGATAGTTTGGGACCGTTTGGGCACTTCCGAACGCTTGCCTAATGCTGTCTATTGTCCTGTACGAAGCAAATACAATCAAGGAGGCTTGGCGGCTATTGTTGACCGCTTGAAATGGATGTGGTTCATTCTTAGGACTTTATTCTCCTTTCATGATGGCCTTCATATCCATGCCTGTGATTTGGATGCGGCTTTTCCTGCCGCTGTTTATAAGATGTTCAGCAGGCGAAAGAACTTTGTGCTGTTTGATGTCTTCGACTGGATATCCGACACCCTCGATAACCAAGGCCGGATTGTTTCATTGGCATTCCGTTTCATGGAATGGGTTAGCGTGAGAAAGGCTGACCATATTATTATCTGTGAGCCTGAGCGTGTACATCAGATTCCTTATAATATAGAAGGCCGATATAGCGTGCTTCAGAATATACCTTCGTTCAGCCAGCGCGACTTCCTCGTTAAGAAAGCGGAATATAGTTTCTCCAATGACCTCCTGACGCTGGTTTACGTAGGCAGTTTTACGCATAACAGGTGCCTGGCCGAACTTATCGAGGAAGCTGCAGCTGGAAACTATAACCTCAATATCGCAGGCTATGGTGATGCTCGCATCTTGGAGCTGTTGGAGAAGAACAACGATTCTCCATACATACATTATTTCGGAAAGGTGGCATACCAGGATGGACTGTGTATTCAGTATAACTCTGATATCATTTATGCTATGTATTCCAAGATAACGCCTAATCATTTCTATGCAGCGCCCAACAAATACTATGAGGCGATGTTTGTGGGGAAACCGATTATTACTACAAAGGGCATAGTAGTGGCAGAAAAGGTTGAGGCTAACGGAATAGGGTATAGTATAGAAGAAACGACAGAAAGCTTAGTGGCACTCGTCTCTTCTCTAACGCCTGAAGACATAGCGCTAAAAGCTGCTAAATCCTCACAGCTGTGGAAACATTATAGTACTGCGACAGAGGATTATCTACACTCGACATACTCACATCTAATGAATTTGAAACAGCAGACTGCGTCATGAAGGTATTGGTAACAGGTGGTTCGGGCTTTATAGGAACTAATGTAGTTGACTACTATCTTAGCAAGGGATGGGAAGTCGGGAATGTGGATCTGAATGTTCCCAAGCATGAAAAAGCTAAGGCTTGCTGGGTAAAATGTGATATCACAGACAAGGAAGCCCTCGTAGCCGTTGTTAAAGACTTCCAACCGGATTATATCATTCATTTGGCCGCACGTACCGACTTGGATGGCAAGACGGTAGATGATTATCAGGCAAACACCGTCGGTGTGGAAAATATCCTAAAGGCTGCGGCAAAGATTGACAGGCTGAAGAAGATTCTCATCACCTCGTCGATGTTGGTATGCCATACCGGCTATCAGCCACAGAATCAGTTTGACTATGCCCCTACAACTCGCTATGGTGAGAGTAAGGTAATAACAGAACGATTAGTCTGGCAGTCGCCTCCGACATGCGATTGGGCTATCTTGCGTCCGACATCGATGTGGGGCCCTTGGTTCGGTGTGCCTTATCGCAACTTTTTCGATATGGTTAAAGCAGGAATGTATTTCCACATAGGGCATCGCTCATGCACTAAGACCTATGGTTACATAGAAAATGCCGTATACCAGATTGATCAGCTACTGATGAATCCGACGCCTGATGATAATAACAAGGTCTTTTATTTAGGCGATGAACCGGCCATATTCATTGAGGAATGGGCAAATCAGATAGCAGGAGAGATAGGACGTAAGGTGCCGCGCGTGCCATACACCCTTGTGCGCTTAGCTGCTCTCTTTGGCGATTTGCTTGGTTCAGTTGGAATACATTTCCCAATGACGTCATTCCGCTTAAAGAACATGACAACGGACAATATTATCAACTTGGATAATACTATGAAGATTGCCCCACATCCACCTGTCGACAGGCTGAAGGGCATAAAAAGAACTCTTGAATGGATGAGCGAGAATTGATAGGTCCGTTACTTTAGTTCGAATATCTTAAAAAGGAATTTCACGCAAATCATGGCGGCATTTGTATAGATGCCGTTCTCGCGGCAGCCACGGACGTCGTCCTTGATGAGTTGCAGCCTGCTTTTTATTCCGCGTGTGCTTAGACCGCCTGTGCGCATAGTAACCATATCAATGGGTTGGTATACGGCTTTGATGTGATGCTTGTAGAACAGGCGCACCATCATTTCATAGTCTGATCCGATCTTGTAATCAGTCTTGTAAAGGCCTGCACGTTCAAAGACTTCGCGTCGGGCGTAAAACGAAGGGTGTGCGGGCATGAACCCGAAACGCAGCCATCCAGGTCGGAAGCGCTTGGAGGAATAGTAGCGGACACATTTGTCTGGTTGCCCGTCACGGATGAAATGGATATCTCCGTAGGTGGCGTCTATGTCCTTGTCGTCGAAGGCTTTTACCATTTGCTCGACAACGTTGTCTGTAGTGAAGAAGTCATCACTGTTGAGAATTCCAACAATATCGCCTGAGGCCATCGTGATGCCTTTGTTCATGGCGTCATAGATGCCGCGGTCCTTCTCTGAAATCCAGCGCAGCCGCCCTTGAAAGTGCGGCTCGTATTCTCGGATGATGTCAAGGGTATTGTCCTGTGAGCATCCGTCAATAATCAGGTATTCTATATTCTTGTAGCTTTGTGCCAGCACAGATTTGATAGTGTCGCTAATGGTGGCAGCACTGTTGAAGGCCACAGTGATGATGGACACTTTTAGGTTATGCTGGTTTGGCTCTGGATGTGTCATGCTTAGTTGTTATATTTTCTGCAAAGATAGTAAAGACTCCTTTCTTTTCCTAATCAATGGCTAAATATATTCTTTTTTTTCTCTAAACATGAAATTATTCCTGTCGGCACATAATATTTTGAGGCATCTTTACGTTATTAATGTATAGCGTATACACATGTTATGTCGACATACATTTTCTATTGTGGTATCGCATTCATGATTGGAGCCTTTACGTCAGCTATTATCATTCCTTTGATAGTAGCCTTCTGTCGTAAAGTGGGATATTATGACCAGCCCAATCAGCGAAAGGTTCACCATGCCGCTATTCCGCGACTTGGCGGCTTGGCCTTTTTGCCTGCTATGGCCATAGGGAGCTCTATTGCCATGCTGCTTTTCTACTCTAATACGCTTACCTCGCCCGATTTCCATGTCACGGCAGCCTTGATGATTGCCGGCGCTTCGATGATATACATCATTGGAATCATGGACGATATCATGGACTTGCCTGCCAACTTGAAGTTTGTCATCATGGCAATTGGTGCAGCAGTGCTGCCGGTGTGCAACCTCGTGTTTGATGATTTGCATGGTTTCCTGGGATTCCATTCATTGCCTTTGGTGGTGGCGTATCCGCTTACGGTGCTCATCATCATGACTGTGGTTAATGCAATCAACCTTATCGATGGCATCGATGGCCTGGCATCTGGCATCTCTATCATCATTTTAGCGGTCTACGTCTACCTGTTCATGGATTTAGGCAGCATCGTCTTCGTGGTCATCTCGGCCTCTTTGCTCGGCGCAGTGATAGTGTTTTTCTGTTACAATGTCTTTGGTCGGGTAGGTGGCATGAAGATTTTCATGGGCGATGCTGGCAGTCTGGTCCTTGGTTATGTGCTTGCTTATCTTGGCATTAAGTTTGTGATGATTAGCGGTCAGGAGGATTATAATGTCATCAACCCGCTGCTTATTCCGTTCTCGCTGCTGATGGTTCCGGTGTTTGATTTGATCCGTGTGGCTCTGCTTCGCTTGGCAGCAGGCGAACCTATGTTCCATGCCGACCAGCGACATATTCATCACATGCTCATGCGCTGTGGCCTGTCAATGCATCAGGCGTTGTTCACGATTCTTCTTCTTGTCATTGGCTTCCTGTTGCTTAACCTTGTGCTCGACAGCGTTCTGGTGCCCATGACGGTTATCTTCTTCTTCGATGTCGCTTTCTTCCTCCTATTCTATGTCGTATGTACAAGTATCATACAGATTCGCGACAGCTCGTTGGCAGATAGCTAAATAAAAAAAATGTCCCCCGTCTGATTAGGCGGGGGACATCTTTTTATTGCAATTTACTTTGCGTAGCTAATAGCTCTTGTCTCGCGTATTACCGTTATCTTTACCTGACCGGGATATGTCATCTCGTTCTGTATACGGGTGGCGATGTCGGTTGAAAGAGTCTCGATTTGCTTGTCATCGATCTTGTCGGCGCCGACTATCACGCGCAGTTCGCGACCAGCCTGAATGGCATATGTCTTGGTAACGCCGGGGTAGCTCATGGCAATGTCCTCGAGATCCTTCAGACGCTTTATATAAGCTTCGGCAATCTCGCGGCGAGCACCAGGACGAGCACCGCTGATGGCATCGCAAACCTGAACGATGGGAGCTATCAATGAGGTCATCTCCATCTCTTCGTGGTGGGCTCCGATAGCATTGCAGATGTCGGGCTTTTCCTTGTATTTCTCGGCAAGCTTGGCACCATAGAGAGCGTGTGGCATCTCAGGCTCCTCATCGGGCACCTTACCGATATCGTGGAGCAGACCTGCACGCTTAGCTTTCTTGGCGTTTAGGCCAAGTTCAGAAGCCATTACGGCGCATAGGTTGGCGGTTTCGCGTGCGTGCTGTAGCAGGTTCTGGCCATAGCTCGAACGGTACTTCATCTTACCTACGATACGTATGAGCTCAGGGTGCAAGCCGTGCACACCGAGGTCGATGGCTGTGCGCTTACCTATTTCGAGAATCTCCTCGTCAATCTGCTTCTTAACCTTCGACACCACTTCCTCGATACGTGCAGGATGTATGCGTCCGTCGGCTACAAGCTGGTGCAGGGCAAGGCGTGCAATCTCGCGTCGTACAGGGTCGAAGCCGCTGATGACGATGGCTTCGGGTGTGTCGTCGACTACAATCTCAACACCGGCTGCGGACTCAAGGGCACGAATGTTGCGACCTTCACGTCCGATGATGCGTCCCTTGACGTCGTCGTTCTCGATGTGGAACACAGTTATGCTGTTCTCAACAGCCGTTTCAGTAGCTACTCGCTGAATTGTTTGAATGACGATGCGCTTGGCTTCCTTGTTTGCTGTCATCTTGGCGTCGTCCATGATCTCGTTGATGTAGCTGGCGGCTTCGGTCTTGGCCTCGTCCTTGAGGGTTTCAATGAGTCGCTCGCGAGCTTCATCGGCTGTAAGGCCGCTAATCTTCTCGAGCTGAGTGCGCTCCTGTGCGATGAGGTTCTCGAGTCGCTGACCGAGTTCCTCTTCTTTCTTCTGCAGCATCATCTGCTGCTGGTCAAGACGCTTGCGTTCTGCTTCTTGTTCGTTCTTGCGACGGTTTAGTTCGTCCTGTCGTTGGTTGAGGCTTATCTCGCGCTGTTTGATACGGTTCTCGCCTTGCTGAATTTGTTGGTTGCGCTGCTGCACTTCCTTTTCCAGTTCGGCTTTCTTGTTGAGGAACTTCTCTTTTACTTCGAGTAGTTTCTGCTGTTTGATTACCTCAGCGTCCTTCTTTGCCTCTTCATGCATCTCGCGTATGCGTGCAGGGCGCGTGTGCCTATACCAGATGAGCAGGTATATGACCATGGCTGCTGCTATTACTGCGGATGCGATGGTGATTATCAGTCCTAATGTGGTCATGAGTGATTTAGTTGGTTATATATATAATTAATGTATAAACGCGCCATCCTTATCCTCACATCCGGCCTTTCTTTCGAGAAGGACGTTTGCGAGGCGGGTGGTGCGTTCGTTGTTTTAGGCTTCAGATGTGCTCGAAGCGTTAGCAAGTCCTTTATTTCAGGGCTGCATTCACTTCGCTTGTAAGTCCCGTAATCGCGGCTATCAGCGGCTGTATGTTAGCGCTGGCCTCTGTTTTCTGTTGCAGAACAGCAATGTCGAGTACGGTCATTAGCAGGTATGTCTCGTTGCTCTGGTGAGGGAAACGGTTGGCATAGAAACTGTGTCTTTGGTTGATGAGTTTCTCTGCATTACGGTAAAAGAGCTCCTCATCGCGTTTGATGGTGATAGAGAAGTTCTGGCCTCCGAGCTTGAGTGTTATCTGAAAGGTATCGCTTATTTCCATTCGTTATGTGAGTGTTAAGCTTCCGGACCCATGGCTTTGAGCTGGGCGATACACTTGTCTACGTCGCGCACCAGACGGCTTATGCGCAGCTTGGCGGCGGCGATGTCTTGATCGCCCACTTCCAGCATGCGTGCCATCTTGAGGTTGTTGTATGCAGCTTCCAAGTCGAGGTTCTTTTGCTTCAGCTGCTTCAGTTCCTCGTCTTTGGCCACGAGATCCGAGAGCAACTCCTCATTTTCCTCTTTCACTTGTTGGAATTTGATGATGAGTTGCCTTGTGCGAGTCTCTAAGAGGCGTACAATTTTCTCTTCTTCGTTGGTCATTAGAAACCTTTTACGCCGCGCATACTACGGCTTTCGGGCACAAAGGTACTTAAGCTTTTCCTTTTGTGCAAGTTTTTTGCCCTAAATTGTCAATTATTAATCAATAATAATGTGCTAATCAGGCAATTTGGGGCTACTTCTTCATCTCTTTGTCTATGTCTGCCCGTTTTTCTTTCTTGGCCAGCATGATGGTAGTGTGAACATATTCTGTCATCCATGCTTCGCTGAAACCGAGGGTCTGTTGGTATTTGCGAACGGCAGCTACTGTACGACGAACGTTGTCGTCCTTCCAGTCGTTCTTGGTCGTTATGTCGTGAATGGTCTTTTCGGTCATGGCCTTAAGAGCTCCGCGCATGAACGATGGCAGACGGAACTTCCATTGCATGAGGTTGCCCATGAGCATCATAAGATCCTGTGAGAAACCTTGGAACTGAATGAGGTAAGTCTGAACGTCGTTGATGCGATGACAGCGCTTTTTTACGCTGACATCTATCTCGTCGGTGAAAGTGTCGCTGATGCCGTAGACATCGTGCAGCATCCGTGCACAGTGTTTCTTCTCGCCAAGGCCTAACTTGTTGTTGATAGTCGGCACCTTAAGCGTCTGTTTGAACACGCGGAGGTCGGGTAGGGCAGCGAGGTTTGTGATGCCGGCCTGTGATGCTATACCGGCTTGCAAATACACGCGAATCAAGGTCATAAAGTCCTCCATTCCGCCTATCTTAGTCTCATTGTCCGCCTTGTTGCGGCCGAAAAGCTTGCTAAATATACTCATAAATGAATTTACTATTTGACTATTTACAATTTACTATTTGACTATTTACAATTTACTGTTAACTATCTGGCAATTATCTATTTACAATTATATATTTACCATTAACTGTTTGGCAATCAACTTGCGATGAACTTAGTTTTCTTGATACACGACATTGTTGCGTGCATCTTCCACGACCTTAATCAGGTATTGGCCGTACTGGTTCTTGATCATCGGCTTAGCCAACTCCAGCATGCGCTCCTCGGTAATCCAGCCTTGACGGAAGGCTATGGCTTCGAGGCATGCTACTTTCAGGCCCTGGCGTTTCTCTATCACTTCGATGAAGGTAGAGGCTTCGGAAAGACTGTCGTGGGTACCTGTGTCCAGCCAAGCGAAGCCGCGGCCAAGCGTCTGCACCTTCAGCTCTCCGTCCTCGAGAAAACGCTGGTTTACAGTGGTTATCTCCAGCTCGCCACGAGCCGATGGCTTGATTTTGGCGGCCACGTCGACCACTTTATTGGGGTAGAAATAGAGGCCGACAACGGCATAGTTCGACTTTGGTTTTTCGGGCTTTTCCTCAATGCTGAGGCAGTTGCCTTCGGCATCAAACTCTGCCACACCATAGCGCTCGGGGTCGTTCACCCAGTATCCGAACACAGTAGCCTTGCCTTCCTCGTCGGCAGTGCGCACGGCCTCATGAAGCAGAGGCGTAAAACCGCTGCCGTGGAATATGTTGTCGCCCAACACGAGGCAGGCCGTATCGTCGCCAATGAACTCACGTCCGATGATGAAAGCTTGTGCCAGGCCGTCGGGCGAAGGCTGCTCGGCATAGCTCAGACGTATACCATAGTCAGAGCCATCGCCCAACAGGCGCCGGAAAGACGGCAGGTCATGAGGCGTGGAGATCACGAGTATGTCGCGAATGCCGGCCACCATCAACACGGAGATGGGGTAGTAGATCATAGGCTTGTCGAAGATAGGCAGCAGCTGCTTCGATACGCCCTTGGTTATGGGATAGAGGCGGGTTCCGGAGCCGCCAGCCAGTACTATTCCTTTCATAATCTGTTAGTTTATATGCAAGTAAACAACCTTTTCAAGAGGATTGTTCTCACGTATTTTCTATAGAATTCATTGTGTGTTCTCGTTTTTCGTCTGCAAAGATAATGTAAATATCGGTGTAAAGCCAAGGATTTTCATATTTTTCTGTTTTTTTCTTTTCTTTAATATCATTTATCTCGAAAACAATATTTACCTTTGCAGCGCTAAACCTATGTGTAAACCTAACGCAAAACTGTAAGTTCGTAAAGAATAATCTAAAAGCAAAAATCCATATTATGTCAGACAATTTAGAACAAGAGAAATTCGGAGCCGAGTCATCGGGCATTGATTTCCGCCAACTCTGGTCAATCTTCCTGCTCAATTGGTATTGGTTCATTATCTCAGCCCTCGTGTGCTTTGGCTTGGCAATGGTTTACCTACGCTACAAGCCAAACATCTATCAGGTGGCCACAAAGGTTCTCATCAAGGACGAGGAAAACAAACGTTTTTCGTCAAACGACATGATGCAGAGCCAATTGGGCTTTGTGACAAACTCTTCGGGCTTTGACAACGAGATTGAAATCCTAAGTTCAGCAGCCGTAGCCACACGCGCCGTAAAGACTTTGAAGCTTTACGTGCGTTATACTATGGAAGGGCGCGTGCGCGACGCAGACCTTTATCGCAACTCGCCTATACTGGTAGATATTGAGGAATCACACCTTGATCAGCTCAAGCAGCCTATTCCTATCATTATAACTAAGAAAGGCAATGGCATTCACGTAGAAATCAGTCAACCGTCGAAAGGCAAAGAACCTGAGGTGTTGGCCGTGGATTTGAAGAAGCTGCCGTCTGCAGTCAATGCCAATGTGGGTAAGATTCTGTTCTCACAGAACCCAGGTTTCGAGATGAACGACCGCAAGCTCACGGCTGTCATCTATCCGCCTATTACCATCGGACGCCGCTACAGCCGCGCTCTGCGTGCTGAACCTACGACCAAGATGACCTCAGTAGCTCGTCTTTCGCTGCTCGACACTCATCCGGAACGCGCAATGGATTATCTGGCAGAGCTTGTACAGGCCTACAACGACGATGCCAATGAGGATAAGAACCTGCTGGCCGAAAAGACCGAGGACTTCATCAATGAGCGCATTAATAGTATCCGTTCCGACCTCGATGCCACCGAGAGCCAGATAGAGCAGTACAAACGAGGCAACTCGCTCATAAACCTGCCCGCTGATGCTACGCAGGCCTTAACGCAGTCCACCGAATTCCAGAAGAAACAGGTGGACATACAGACACAGATGAGTCTTGTGAAATCGCTGCTCGACTATGTAGAGAATCCTACAAACAGCCTGACGCTCATACCTGCCAATATCGGCGTAAGCAATGAGGCTACAAACTCCATGATCCGTGAGTACAACAATGGCGTCATGAAGCGTAACCGCCTGATTCGCAGCTCATCCGAGACATCGCCAGCTGTGCTTCAGGTGACTGATGAGGTGATGACAATGTGGTCGGCAGTGCAACAACAACTGAGGAGTATCTACAGCGACCTGCAGATACAGCGCAGCAGTGCCGAATCGCAGTACAACCGCTTCTCGGGACGCGTAAGCAGTACGCCTACACAGGAGCGTGCCATGAACAATATGGGCCGCCAGCAGGAGCTTAAGGCCAGTCTTTACCTCATGCTTCTTGAGAAGCGCGAGCAGAATGCCATCTCCATGAAATCGATAGCCACCAAGGCACGCGTCATAGATATGCCGCTGCTCGAAGGCAAGGTGAGTCCTAAGACTCGGCTCATCCTACTTCTTTCCTTGATTGTCGGCTTCCTGCTTCCGTTTGTCTACTTCTATCTCAAGGATCTTCTGCGCTTCCATATCGAAGGGCGCGATGATCTCGAGAAGGCAACCAGATTGTCTATCTTGGCCGATATTCCTCTTACAAAGGAGTTGGCCGAGGGCGAACGTGCTATCGTAGTTAAGGAGAACACGAACGACATGATGGAGGAGGCTTTCCGCGGTCTTCGCACCAACTTGCGCTTTGTGCTCGAGGGTGATGAGAAGGTTATTCTTACTACATCGTCAGTACCTGGCGAAGGCAAGACTTTTGTGGCTACCAACTTGGGTATGTCGCTCGCCCTGCTTGATAAGCGCGTCTTAATTGTTGGTCTTGACATCCGTAAACCTCGTCTCGTCAAGCTCTTCAACCTGCCTCAGCGCGAACTGGGCCTTACCAATTATCTCTCGGCAGACAAGGCTGACTTCGACCTGCTGGAGCAACAGATTGTAAAGGGCGTCATCAATGAGAATCTGGATGTTTTGCCTGCTGGTATTATTCCGCCGAATCCGGGCGAGCTTATTACGCGTGAGATGCTGGATAAGGCTTTTGAGCACTTGCGCTCGATTTACGACTATATTATTCTCGACACACCGCCTGTGGGCCTCGTCAGTGATACACTTGAGCTCGGTCGCCTTGCCGATGTCAGCTTCTTCGTAGTACGTCCAGAAGTGACAAGTAAGAACGATGTCGATAATATAAACCGTATAGCCGATGCCAAGAAACTGCCCAAGGTGAACCTTGTGCTTAACGGCATTGACCTCAAGAAGAAGAAATACGGGTTCTACTACGGCTATGGCAAGTACCGTTACAGCCGCTACGGCACCTATTATGGTCGCTATGGCCATTACGGTTCCTACGGCCATTACGGCGATCGCACAAGCCATCTCGAGAAATAATGGTGTTAGACAAGGCCGGCTTTGTAGTGCTACGAGACTCGTTCGAAATCGCTACAAAGCCGGCTTCGTTTTACCATAAAGTTAGAGCATCTTAATATTTGGTTAGGCTTACTGGCAGATTAGATTAGGCTTACTGGCAGATTAGATTAGGTTTGCTGGCAGATTAGGCTGGGATTATAGGCCATTTAGGATGGGCTTACACGCCATTTAGGTTGGGCTTGTGTGGCTATTAACTAGGGCTTATTTTGCCACTAAGCTAGACTCATATAAAACATGAACGGTCGTAGATGCAAACACGACCGCTCATAAACGCAAACACGACCGGTCGTATATCAATGTATGACCGGTCGTGTTTTGTGATATCCGTATTCTTGGATTTTGCTACTTCTTTAATATTGCAAATACCAGAGCTGTGATACTGGATACGAAACCTAAGATGCTTGCACTTGCGCTCAGGTAGGTCGGGAATGCGGAACTGCGGACGTTCTGGCTCTTGTTGGGCTGAACGTAGATGAGGTCGTTCTGCTGGACGTAGTAGGCAGGGCTCTCGAAGATATTGGCCTGAGTGAGGTCGAGGTCATACTTCTGGCGGATGCCGTTGTCCTCGCGGTAGAGGCTTACTTTCTCGCGCAGACCTTGATCGCTGAGGTCGCCGCACTGTGAGAGTACATCAAGGATGGTGTTGCGCTCTGATGTGAGGCTCACCACATGAGGTGTCTTCACTGCACCGAGCACAGCCACGCGGGCGTTGAGCAAACGCACGGTTACGTCTGGGTTCTTGATGATGTTCTTCTGAATGATGGTCTGCTCGATAGTCTTGGCAGCTTCATCGCAGGTCATGCCGCCTACGCGCACTACGCCTAACACAGGCAGACGAACGTCGCCTTTGTTGTCGATTGTGTAGCCGTAGACCGAGCCCATGGAACCTGTGGTGCCATAGCTGAGGTTGCCGCCATTGCGGGAGCCGGCACCTAAGGTGACGTCGAGGTTGAACACTTCAAGCAGCTCGGGGTTGTCGCACGTTACCTTGATGAGGATCTGGTCTGCGGGCTTCAGGTGCATCTCATAAGTCTGAAGAATGGCCTGAGCTTGCTCGAACATCTGGTCGGAGCCCTGGAAATACTGGATTTTCTTTGTGCTCACGCAGGAAGTCAGGCATAGTGCCAAGCCTGCAGCGAGGCCAAATAATACTTGTTTTCTCATAGTTGTTTGTATAATCGTTTATTCTTTTGCGCCGCAAAGGTAATAAAAGATTAGGTATTAGGTATTAGGTATCGGTGTTTTTTTTCGAAAAAGATAAAGAAAAAGCGTTGCGACGATTGCCGCAACGCTTTTTACGTTTATTGTCTTGTTAGTTTCGACTGAGTCGAAACATACGGGACGGGGATTACTTTACCAGCACCTTCTCTACGCTGCCATCGGCCTTGCGGACGATGTTGATACCGCGGCGGAGAGCGTTGGTGCGACGACCGTCAATGGTGTAGATTGCCTTAGGAGCAACAGCCTTAACCTCGATAGCGTCAACAGCTGTGGGCTCTTGGTCAGCGAAGTACATGAGCTTGAAGTTGTCGAATGCAGTCCAGTTGCAGTTAGCATCCTCAGCCATTACACCGACGGTGATGGTTTCGGTACCATTGGAGTGGAAGCCGAGAGTCCAGTGCTTAGCGATATTATCGGCAGACTCAACACCATCAACAGCGATAGACTGCTTGATGATTTCATCGCCAATCTTCACGAAGAGGTAAACGCCCTGGATACCATCTTCACGGATACCACCATTCTGTGACTGGTTGATAGCGTAACCGTCAACTTCGAGCTGGTAGTTGCCCTCGGGCAGAGGAGCTGCCAGAGTCTGGCTGATCTCACCGTTTACGAGGTTGTGGTCGTTGTTCCAGCACTCAGCGAAGTTAGAGATAACAGCTGAGCCAGCTTCGTCGTTGTAAGTAGCGTTGTTCTGGAAACCGTGGTTACCAGCGGTGAAGGTGTCAGTCCAATAGTTGATGTTACCGGTTTCGAAGTCGGGATTGAGGATGATACCATCGAGGTAGTCACCAACCTCAGCGCCGGAAACCATAGCGTTAACCCAAGCCTTCTTCAGATCCTCCATGTATTTGGCGATCTCTTCGTTGCTTTGGAAGTTCTCATATTCGCTGATCTTGTCGTTGATCTCTTCAAGCAGAGCGCTGAAAGCAGCGTCTTCAATACCCTTCTCATTTGCCATGGTCTCATACTCTTCAGCAAGAGGAGTAATCTCGTCTACGAGCTTCTGACCGGCCTTGAGGTAGTCGATACCAGCTTCGATGTCAGCCAAGAGAGCAAGAGCTTCGTCAACAGAAGTGATGTCGAATGCGTTTTCGATGCGAGCCTGGAGGTCAGATACGAGAGCATCGGCTTGTGTGGTAGGATAGTTGTTATCGGCGGCAGCCTGAAGTTCATCACCCTTGTCTGCAATCAGGTTGTAGTAAGTGGTGAGGTCCTGACCCTGATAGGAAATACCGAAGTGTGAGAAGATAACCCAGTCTTCAGTTGCTTCAGAGCGGATACCGATGGTAAGGTCACCGGGCTGGTCAAGGATCACCTTGCAGTGGTTGAGGTAGTAAGGCTCACCTGTATTGGGATTGGTCTCACGGAACCAGTAGTAGGAACCGCCCATACCGTTGCACTTGTAGCCAGCGGTACCCATTGCATCGTAGTTGCCATCGTGCAGGTAGGGGTTGTCAGGATTAACATCGGGGAGGTAGAGAGGCTCTTCACGCATTTGAGTCTCATCTTCGTCAAGGCTGATAAGGAATGCCTTGGAGATACCGCCATAGAGCCATGACTTATCAGTTACAGCAGTGTTGTCGTGACGTGCAAAGCCTTGGAGGGTAATGTCGTAAACACCAGCAGGCATATTGTGAAGTGTCTGACTCAGGTCGAATGTCTTGTGCCATGTCTCGATGCTCTGAGTGCTGGTTGCGAGCTCAGTCATCGAACCGCTGTTGATTACCCAACCGGTAGGATCAGCAGTAGTGCCATAAGTGAAGTCGGGGTTCACGAGCAGGACGGTGAGGTCGTCGCCAACCTGAATCTTCTCAGGATCGTTGAGGTAGTCAGCGATGAGCTGAGTAACCTTGCCCTGAGCCTCTGCAAGACCTTCGTCGGTAAGAGTACCTGCATTGAAAGCTTCGGTGAGTTCAACTTCTGCGAAATCGGTGATTTCGTCGCGGAGGTCGGGCCACTGGTTAGCATCTGTGAGACGCTGAGCGGTAACCAGAGCGTCGTTGTAAACCTTCTGATAAGCTACGTATGTCTCGTGTGACTTGTTAGCAGCATCGGTAGCAGCGCCAAGAGCCTCAACGGCAGCCTTCATGTCGTCGCCAGAAGCGGAGAGGGCTGCTCTTGCATCTTCAAGAGCCTGCTCGAAAGCAGCAGCTACATCCTTGTTGATGTTGAAGGTTGTTGCATCTTCAATATCGTTGCCTACGAGATTGTCGGCCAAAGCCTCAGCCTTCTCGATAGCCTCTTCCAGACCCTTCTTGTTCGGGTCTTCCTTCATTGCGCCGATAGCATAGAGCTTGAAGTTGTCGGCAGAAATCCAGTTACAGTTGGTGTTTTCGACGAGCAGACCAACGAGCAGACGGTCAGCATTGAAGTCGAAGTCGAAGGTATAGTGCTGAACCATACGGTCGCCTGTCTGAACGGGGTCGCCCATGATGTTGTAAGAACCAGTACCTACGAAGAGGGATACACCTACGAGGTCCTCAACAGCAATGGCACCGCTCTGCTGGCAAGCAGTAGCGTCCATCTCAAGGCGATAGCGTCCCTGAGGCAGGCCTGTAATCCACTGACCGGCATAACCGTTGCCAAGAGTTCCAGGAGCGGGAATCCAGCACTCAAGGAAGTTGGTGATTGATGCTCCGGTCTCGGAGTTGGTATCCGTACGGTTCTGCTGACCGACGTTTTGGCCCTTAATAGTGATTTCCCATCCCGGAGGTGTTGCACCGTTGTTGCAAGAAGCAGAGAAGTCGGGGTTCGTCATCACATAGCCAGTGACATCGAAGGGCTCTTCTTCGCTGGAATGGGTGCAGCCGTACTCGATAGCAAGAGGCTTGATAGCTTCCTGCAAAGCTGTGTTGGCGGCGTTTACTTCCTCAACAGTAGCGTCGGGATTTGTGTATACAGCACCAGCCTCGGAAGTGTCAGCGCCGTACTTGTCAGCGTCGAGCAGAGTCTTGTAGAGGTTGTTCTTTGCATTGTAGACGTTCATTGCAGCCTTGTAAGCATCGAAGGCAGCGGGATAGTCGCTGGCTGCTACTTCTGCAATGTAAGTGCGGATGGACTCAACATCGTCGGTAGAAACGAACTTCCACTTTGCTGAAGCATCAGCATTGTTCTGCAAGTCTGTCCAAGTGTAGAACGTAAGAGCAGAAGCGAGGTTGGGGAGGTGTACACCGTAAACAATGGAGTTACCTTCCTGACCATCAAGAGGCAGCAATTCGTAAGCACCGTCAACGGGGTTGAGGTTCCAGAAGCCGTTCTTGTCGGTGTTGCGGCGGTCAATACCACCGTCAATCCAAGCAGCATTGCCTTCGTGGCAAAGATACTTGTCACCGCCGGACTTGTTGGTGTTGAGGTTGAAGATCTGCCATGTGCCTTCCAAAGTCTCGTCCTCAATCATATCAGCGGTGAGGTCTGTCTGATGGAGCTGGAAGGGGAGGATGGTGTTCTTGTTGGCACCGCAGTTCCATTGTGCGTCGTCGAGAGCAAGTACAGCCACGTTTGTAGTGACGGCACGTGTGCCCCAGTCGTTACCGCAACCGAGGAACTGACCAGTTCCGACATTGTAGATGTAGTAGGTGCCGTCATTCTCGGGTGCGACCCAAGTACCCTCATACTGAGGGAACGTAGGCATTGTGGGCCTTGTAGGAGCGTCCCAAGCCATTGCACTCATACTCATCAGTGCGCCAGCAAGCGCAAAGAGTAACTTGTGTTTCATAAAGCAATTAATTAAAAATGAATTGATTAGTTAGTAAATAAAATGGTTAATTCTCTCTTTTTGGCTTGTAAAATGGTGCTTTTTCACCATTAGTGGTGGCAAAATTACACTTATTCTGCTTACCGCTTGCATTTGAAACGTTAAAAGTGCGTTTATTTAAGCTTTATTAACATAAAAGCGCTGCAATCGAGTCGCAGCGCTTCGCGTGTGTAATTAATTAATGTGTAGTTGATGGTTGTTGCTTGAGAAGAAACTATTCCATCTGACCATTGGCCCGCCGAATGATATCGATGTCTTTACGAATGGACCTGTGGCTGAAGACTTATTGGTTCCTCGTCGCCGAGGTTGTTGAAATAGTCGATGATGGCTTCAGGCGTCAGGGCTTCTGCCGGTCGTGCGGGCTGGAAATAAGTCTTCGAGCGTCTGCCGCGCATCACTTCGCTGACAAGCGGATGGCTGTCGTCGGCTGTAAGTTCGTAAAGGATAGTATTGACGAGCGACAGGGGTAGGGCAGTGCGGGCTGCTAACTCTGTGGCTGTGAGCGCTTCGCCGTTTGTGAATGCTTCGCCGAGTGCGTTCATAATCTTCACTGCAACGCGGTCGTGAGCGGCACGGCTGAGGTGAGGCGCAGCCTTCTCGAAGGCAAAGTCTGCTTCCATCTGATTTGCGTAGGAGAGTTGAGCTCCGAACAGACATATGGTCCACGACAACTGCAGCCACAGCATGAAAAGAGGTATGGCGGCGAAAGAACCGTAGATGGCGCTGTAGCTGGAAATCCACACTTGTGAATGGATGTAAAACCACTGCAATCCCTGGAACGCGCAGCCGGCGAGGATGCCTGGCAGGATGGTGGCGCGCCAACGCACGTCGGTATTGGGCATCATCTTGTAGAGCAGGATAAAAGCCAGAGAGGTGAGGATGTATGGCGACAGCTGCACGAGCAATTGTATGCCTGCATTCACGAAAGTAAACGAAGGCAGGAAGTTGCCGATACCCATAATAAAAATCTGTAGACCTGATGTCACTACGATAACTATGGGCAGCAGGAAGAATACGCTTATGTAGTCGACGGCGCGGCGATAAATGTTGCGTGAGGTCTTGACGTGCCAGATTGTGTTGAAGGCATTTTCAATATTCGACGTGAGGCTGATAAGCGTGTAGAACAACAGCAAGATGCCAATGCCAATGAAAATGCCTCCGCGAGTGCGTTCGAGATAGGAATTGATGAAACCCATTATTGTCTCGGTCATCTCAGGCGTGAAACGCACATTCTCTGTCAGCTTCTGTTGGATGAGCTGGTCGAAGCCGAAGCCACGGGCTATGGCGAAGATGATGGCCAGAATAGGCACGGCACCGAGGATGCTGGAGTAGGTGAGTGCCGAGGCGTGGGCCGACAGGTTGCGGTCGATAAACAGTTCTACCGTCATGGCCAAACGTCGGAGCGTATGTATGGCCCATCGCCGGAACTTGGGAATCTGGTTCAGGTCTATATTCCAAAGGGAAAACGTCCCCTTGTCCTGCACCTCTTTTGCGGCGCGGGCTGTGGTTTCCTTTGGTGTATGTTCTTGCTGCTTCATAAGATAGATGTGCCCTGCACCCCAAGATGCATTCTTCAAGCCCTGACGAGGAGGGCTGGGGAGGGGTTTCTTTTAAAAACAAAAGCAGTAGGGCTATAAGCCGGGTTCTGTAGCTCTGAACTAAAAGATTAGTTGAGCCGCTTGCCATTTATCTACGGCGTCGCTCTCGCGGCGTCTCTATCGTTCTACCCTCCAGCTCGGACGGGCCGCCCTCTCTCGTCCTTGCAGCCCGCGTGGCTGCAGTCGACGCTTTGCTGGTATACGCGAACTTTCCTCCTCCGGAGTGCACAGCACATATGTCGCCATATGCCTGGTGAGCTCTTGCCTCACCTTCTCACCCTTGCCTTGCGGCGGTTGTTTTCTTCTGCACGTGCAAGCCCTCGCGGACTTCTATCGGTTAGGTAGCGGAGTGCCCTTTGCGGCCCGGACTTTCCTCTCGCCTCCTCCTCAAGGGATTCAGCCAGCGGCAAGCCACCCTGCTGCTTTTGCGGTCGCAAAGGTAGTGAAAAGTTTAATGTTTAAGGTTTAAAGTGCCAAGAAAATGTGTCATGACTCATTTTTTACTTATTAAATGAATGTAAAAATGGCAGTCGTGAAGTTTAAGTGCCGTTAAGCAAGGTGTCAGAGTAGTTAAAAGAAAGAAAAAATGCGTGACAAATCGTCATAGACCTAAACTTTTGCACTATTTTTGTGTCCGAAAAACTGAAGAAACACGTGATGTAATCATCAAGCTTCAATCTTTAAACATTAAAACTTTACACATTAAACTATAAATTAATACATGACACAAAAGCAAAAGACCTGGCTCGGTGCAGCAGCGCTGGTACTGAGCAGCAGCCTGATGACAGGCGCTATCATGACAAACAAAATTTCTGTGGCCTCTACCGCAAATGCAGCTCCGCAGCTGCCTATGGTCACAGCAACCGCTTCCGCAGCTGCTCCTGCAGGACTTGTGGACCTCACCGCAGCAGCCGAGCGTTCGGTGAATTCAGTAGTATATATCAAAGTGACGAAGAATGCCGTCCGTCAGCGCGTCACGGTTCGTGATCCGTTTGAGGACTTCTTCGGTGACTTCTTCGGTTTTGGCAACCGTGGTCAAGGTCAGGGCCGCCAGCAGGAGATAGAGACCCAGCCTAAGCGCCAAGGTGCCGGTTCGGGCGTGATCATCTCTGCTGATGGTTACATCGTGACTAACAATCACGTTGTTGCAGGTGCCGATGAGATTCTTGTCAAGTTGAACGACAACACCGAATACAAAGGCCGTATTATCGGTCTCGATGAGACCACCGACCTGGCTCTCGTAAAGGTGGAAGCCAAGAATCTGCCGGCTATCACCATCGGCAACTCAGATGCTCTGAAGATTGGCGAATGGGTGCTGGCAGTAGGTAATCCCTTTAACCTTACATCTACCGTCACAGCCGGCATCGTATCTGCCAAGGCTCGTTCACTGGGCGCTAATGGCGTAGAGAGCTTCATCCAGACAGATGCCGCTATCAATGCCGGCAACTCAGGCGGCGCACTCGTCAACGACCGCGGCGAATTGGTGGGCATCAACGCCATGCTCTATAGCCAGACGGGCTCCTACGCAGGCTATGGCTTTGCCATCCCGACAACGATTATGAATAAGGTCGTTGCCGACCTGAAGGAGTTCGGTGTCGTTCAGCGTGCTTTGCTCGGTGTTCGTGGCATGGACGTCACCAACTATATCGACGTGGAGAAGGACAAGGGCAACGAGGTCGACCTAGGCACCAATAAGGGTATCTACATTCAGGAAGTGGAGCCGAAGACTACCGCCGAGGAACTGGGCCTGCAGAAGGGCGACGTCGTTACCTCAATCGACGGTAAGGACGTCACCAAGATGGCCGAACTGCAAGAGGCTCTTTCGCAGCGTCGTCCTGGCGACAAGGTCAAGGTGACCTATGTCCGGAATAAGAAGACCCATACCGAGACAGCTACGCTTCGTAATGCTCAGGGCGGCACCGAGGTGATGGAGGAAGTCGACATCGATCTCTTCGGCGCTCAGCTGAAGCCGCTCAGCGATGAAGCAAAACAAGAACTTGCACTGCGTTATGGCCTGGAAGTCACTGCAATAAAGAAGGGCAAACTTATGGATGCCGGCATCACCAAGGGCATGATTCTTCTGCAAGTCAACGACAAGGAGATGCGCACTGTAGAGGACTTTGAGGAAGCCGTCAAGCTGGCCAACCAGTCGAGCGACCGCACTCTCTGGATACGTGCCATCACGCAGAGTGGACGTCGTGTGGCTACCGCCATCGACCTCTCCGACGACAAGAAGGAAAAATAAGATTTTCCCCCTCTTGCAAAAAGCGAGCCAAAACTTACGATAATTGAAAAGGGCGCAAAGAAATCAGTTCTTTGCGCCTTTTATCTCACTTTTCTTAAAAATATTTGAGTTTTTCTTGCGCGGGTACAATATATAATGTAACTTTGCGCGCTTTAAAAGTACACCAAGAAGAAAATGAGACAACTTAAGATTACCAAAAGTATTACCAATCGCGAGAGTGCTTCATTGGATAAGTACCTTCAAGAGATTGGACGTGAAGATCTAATAACCGTGGACGAAGAGGTTGAGCTGGCACAGCGCATCCGCAAGGGCGACCGTGTAGCACTTGAGAAGTTGACACGTGCTAACCTGCGTTTCGTAGTCAGTGTCGCCAAGCAGTACCAGAACCAAGGACTGTCGCTGCCCGACCTCATCAACGAAGGAAACCTTGGACTTATCAAGGCAGCCGAGAAGTTTGATGAAACACGTGGTTTCAAATTTATCTCCTACGCCGTATGGTGGATTCGCCAGAGCATCCTGCAGGCATTGGCCGAGCAGAGCCGTATTGTACGTTTGCCCCTGAATCAGGTAGGCTCACTGAACAAGATTTCGAAAGCCCTGTCGAAGTTTGAGCAGGAGAACGAGCGTCGCCCCAGCCCCGATGAGCTGGCCGAGGAGCTCGACATTCCCGTAGATAAGATTTCAGACACGCTGAAGGTGTCAGGCCGTCATATCTCCGTAGATGCGCCCTTCGTCGAGGGCGAGGACAACACGCTGCTCGACGTTATCGTCAACGACGACAGCCCTATGGCCGACAAGAGCCTCGTGAACGAGAGCCTCAGTCGCGAGATTGACCGCGCCCTGTCCACGCTCAGCGAGCGCGAGAAGCAGATCGTGGAGATGTTCTTCGGCATCAATCACCAGGAGATGACTCTCGAGGAGATTGGCGACAAATTCAATCTCACCCGCGAGCGTGTGCGTCAAATCAAGGAAAAGGCCATACGCCGCCTGCGCAACAATTCGAAGAATAAACTCCTCAAGTCCTACCTCGGTTGAGGTGCGTGACTTGTCTGTGAAGCTAATTATTGAATCCACTTCAATGTACAAACTCAAATTTACGATAATCAGTCTTCTTCTGGGCATGGTGCTCGTGTCGGCACAGGCAGCGCAGAAAGAGCCTGTTATGCAACGCGTTTATATGTTTGGATTCGGGGCATCGCTCACCGATTCCATAGCATGCCAAACCGCCGTGCAGGCTGTCGACAGCGCCTGGCTCGACACTCATAAGTTGCTCGTCGACCGTTCCCTCTACAGCATACAACTGCAGTTCTATATCGAGCAGAACGAGGGCGTGAAGCATCCATTATGCACCATCTATTTCGACCGCAACGAGCGTAAGGTGCAGAAGATGTGGAACAAGATGAAGAAGCGCTACGACGCCGACCCGAACATCAAGCTGCGTCAGATAGATCCTTCGAAGTTCCAATTCATGGCCGAGCAGTACACCCCGCCCACAATAGGCGAGCTGCCTGTCGGAGCCCCGGAAACCGCCACGAAGCAAGACAAGAAAGGCGATAAGGACAAGAAGAAATAACGTCCTGCCATCATCGCTACGTCAACGTCAACATTCATCGTACAAAATTCATAGTTCAAAGTGAATACCTATATGGTAGGCCTACACCGCCTACAGGTGAACCTGCCCGAAGAGCTGAATGCCGACAAACTCATACCCTCCTTCTCGCCTTTCGTTTGCGAGGAGGAGGGTAATATGCTTTTCCGTATGGATGTCAGCGTTGGCGAAGCCTTCGATGTCAGTGCGTTGAGCGAGATAGGCCAGTTCGACTGCGGAGGCGCCAACCACGGCGTCTACAAGACAGCCGACGGCTACGTCTTCGCTATCAGTCTGCCGGGCGAGGGCGCTCCTCTGGCGTGTCAGATGCGTGCCAATTCCGACTTCACCCGTTGCACTGCGGTGCTTATGGAGGGCAGCCTGGTGCAACAGAACTTCGGTCTTAACAATGCCTTGATGATGGCTTATGCCTTCGCTGCCGCTACGCAGGACACCCTGCTCATACACGCCTCGGTGATTCGTCATGCAGGCTATGGCTATCTTTTCACGGCGCCAAGCGGCACGGGCAAGAGCACGCATACTCACCTTTGGTATAAGCATATCCCGGGCTGCGACTTGATGAACGACGACAACCCCGTAGTGCGTATCGTCGACGGCGAAGCTCGCATCTTCGGCTCTCCATGGAGCGGCAAGACGCCTTGCTATCGCAACATCAGTGCCCCGATAGGAGCTATAACCCGTATAGAGCAGCGCCCGGAGAACACGATACGTAGCATGGCACCTGTCGAGGCTTTCGCCACGTTGTTGCCTGCCGTGAGTTCCATGAAATGGGATAAGCGCGTTTATCTCGGCATCTGCGACGCCATCTCACATCTCCTCACCACAGTGCCTGTCTTCTGGCTTGGCTGCCGCCCCGACGAGGAGGCAGCCCGAGTGTGCTTCGAGGCGGTACATGTTAAAAACTGAATGATGAAGGAGTTCGTCAGGAAATGTGCACGTGTTTTGGCTACTCCATGGCGACGAGCCAAGGCGCGCCGTTATGCCGATGCCTCGGCTGAAGGCGTTCAGCGTATCGAACTGCCCAATGATCAGTTGCTGCCTTTGGTCCGAGAGTATGTGTCGAAGGGCGAGAAGGTGATAATATCCGTCAAGGGGTATTCCATGCGACCTTTCCTTGAGCACCTTCGCGACCGCGTGCAGCTGGCGCCATGGACCGCTCTTGCTGTTGGCGATGCCGTCTTGGCAGAGATAGCCCCCGGGCATTTCGTGCTTCATCGCATCATTAAGATTGAAGGCGAGCAACTCACGCTCATGGGCGACGGCAATATCCGAGGCACCGAGCAGTGCACTGTCAGCGATGTATGTGGATTGGTGCTTCAATATATCCGTCCCAATGGCCATATTCTTCAGGCCGACGACCCACGGTTGAAACGGCAAATTAAACTCTGGCGCAGGCTGCTGCCCATTCGCCGCCTGCTCTTATTTATCTATAAATCAACGATATGAAGATTAAACAAGGATTTGAACTCAGAACTATTTGTGGCGAAGCCATCATAGTAGCTCATGGAATAGAGAATATCGATTTCTCCAAGATTATCAGTCTCAACGAGAGTGCTGCTTATCTCTGGCGCAATGTCGTCGACAAGGATTTTGACGCCAACACCCTCGCGCATCTGCTTACGGAGGAATACGATGTCGACGAAGCCACCGCCCTGGCTGATGCCCAAAAGGTTATTCAGGATTGGAGCAACGCAGGTCTTGCAGAATAAGGTGATTATCTACAATTAGACCATTCAGGTAGCCCTCTTCGACCAGGGCGTCGCTTTAAATTTGGCAATGATATAGGAGTTGACCTATTGAAAGGGGAATAAGCCCCAGAGGGGCGTTGGAATTTAGGCAGGGCGAAGAAGGCCTTTAGAGGATTGCCCTTGGGCCATCCGTGCCTGATGAGGGGAGCCAGAACTCCTCTGGCGACGGAGGAGAAGCGGAGCGGAACCCCTGCTCAAAGAGTTGATGTATATAGAGTGCCGTAGGTACGGCGGAATTATTGAGCTTGTTCCTGCGTACCTACGGCACTCTATATACCTCCTGACATGATACAGGGGTTCCGCTGCGCTTCACACCCTGCCTAAAATCCTACGCCCCTCCGGGGCTTATTCCGCTTTCAACAGTTCAACTGCTATATCATTACCTAAAAACGAGGAACGCCTACTTTCGTAAGCGTTCCTTTATTATTCCGTGACGATAAGCATAGAGCAGCTCTTCGAGCTCGGCAATCTGCCGTCGCAGGTCTGCGCCTTTGTCGGTGTCGCACACTCGAAGCCGTTTGCCGCTCATCTCCACGATGTGCTTGCTCGATACGATATCGGTGCCTCGGCGTATGGCTTCGTCCACGTTTTCGAAAGGTTCATGCTGAATGAGCTCGAAGCCGCGGCTGTGGTAAACGAGCGTGTAGCCCGCAATGCCCGTAGTGTCGTGGTAGGCTTTGCTCAGACCACCGTCGATCACCATCAGTTTGCCATCTGCTTTTATCGGGCTCTCGCCTCCGGCTACGCGCACGGGCACGTGTCCGTTAATAATGTGTCGATGAGAACCCTCCACCTCGAAGGCGTCGAGGATGCGGTCGGCCACCTCCGGTTGGTTGCGCAGCAGGTAATAATAGCCTTTCCGCTCTTCGTGCAGCGATTTGTCGCACAGGAAATAGCGCTCGAAGGTCGTCATGCGGTCTTTGTCGAACAGCGGCGAGTCCTTGCCGCACCACAGATACCAGAAATAATCCTTGGCAAAACGCTTCTCGCGCGAAGGCGTGTCGGCATTGAAGGCTGCACGCATGGTCATGCCTATGCGATGCAGCAGTTCGCGGCCGCTGTACTTATGGCCGTCGAGGTCCACTTCCTTCAGGGTGCCGTCGGCATTCAGCGGCACGCTGGCATGGAAGAGCAGGTTGCCGTTGTACACGGCATACATGCAACCATGCGAGAACAGGCACTGGATGTGGCGCTGCAGTTTGTCGCTCACGCGGAACGAGTGGTGCAGCCCGCGCACTATCTCTGCCTCTTCGGGCGTCAGGTCGTATGGATGCTCGGGGTCGAGGGTGGGCAGGAACGAGTCCATCATCTCATATTCCTTGCCTTCGTAGGTGTATATGCCACGTTCTTTGTCGATACGTCCCAGCACCAGACGTTCCTCCATGTGCCATTCCGGACGTCGGCGTATCATCTGGCCCTCGAGTTTGAACTGGATGATGCTGATGGCTTTGTGCATCTGAGCTATCAGCCGTCGTGTCTTCTCGTTGTGTGTGGCATCGTCGCGTTCGAGGCGCGGTCCGAAGCGGTCGCAGGGGTCTTCGGCATAAGTCTCCATGGCGAATGTTGCCAGCGGCAGCAGGTTGATGCCATAGCCGTCCTCGAGCGTCTGCATATTCCCGTATCTGAGCGAGAGGCGCAGCACATTGGCTATGCAGCAGTCGTTGCCGGCGGCAGCTCCCATCCACAGGGCGTCGTGATTACCCCATTGTATGTCGAACGAGTGCAGGTCGCACAGGAAATCCATTATGATATGGGCGCCGGGACCGCGGTCGAAGATGTCGCCGAGGATGTGCAGCTGGTCTACTGCCAGACGTTGTATCACGCCGGCAATGGCTATGATGAAGGCCTCGGCGCTGCCTGTCTGGATAATGGTCTCTATGATGCGGTCTACATAAGCCTGCTTATTCGTGTCGGACGGCGACTCGTGGAGCAGTTCTTCGATTATGTAAGCAAACTCTTGCGGCAGGGCCTTGCGCACTTTCGAACGGGTGTATTTCGACGATACTATTCTGCAAACCTCCACCATCCGGTTGAGCGTCGAGGCGTAGAAGTCCGCCAGGTTCTCGGTCATCTGCTGGTTGTCGGCGTCGGCTGTCTCGCGCTCGATCTTGGCGCGTATCAGTTCGAGCTTCTGTTCGGGGTAGTAGATAATCGTGCACAGCTCGCGCAGCTCATCGTCGCTGATGCTGTCGCCGAAATGTTCCTTGGCCTTGCGGCGGATGCGCCCCGAGGCATTCTTGATAATATGTAGGAAAGCCTCGTATTCGCCGTGGATGTCGGCCATGAAATGCTCTGTACCTTTAGGCAGGTTGAGTATGGCCTCCAGGTTGATAATCTCCGTGCTGGCGGCAATGATGTTGGGGAACGACTGCGACAGCAGTTCCAACAGCCGCCGGTCGTTCTCAATACGTTGCTCGATATTATTCATAGCTCATGGTCCTTTGTTAGAGTGTGAAATGTAAAGCAGCCCAATCCCCCTCGTGCTCGGAACCTGCCAGTGTCAGGCCAAGCGCCTGCGCTGCTTCCGTCAGTTGCTGAGCGTCGGTAGGGTAGAAGCCCGACAGCAGCAGGTGGCCGCCTCGGTTCAGGTGGCTCACGAAAGCGGGCATGTCGGCAAGCAGTATGTTGCGGTTGATATTGGCCATTACTATGTCGACGCCTTTCCCGGCTGCCATGGCATCCAGGCACGAGGCATCGCCGTGGACTATCCTAACGGAATACGCTGCTTCGTCCTCGCAGCCGTCGGGCTGGGGCGTATATCCGTTTAGCTTGAAGTTATCCTCGGCATTCCGCACGCTCCATTCGTCGATGTCGTAGGCGAAGACGTGGGCGGCTCCGAGCTCTACGGCAGCCAGACTTAATACGCCGGTGCCGCAGCCCGCATCAATGGCGCTGCAGCCGTTCACGTCGAGGCTGGCCAGCATCCTTATCATCATCTTCGTGGTGGCGTGCTCGCCGCTGCCGAAGGCTTGTCGCGGCACTATCTTGAAGCTCTTCCCGTTTGTCAGTTCAATAGGTTCGAAATGGTGCTCGCTTTCCCAGGTGGCGTTCCAATTCTCGTCGGGCACGTCATGTATCTCGAAACTGATGTCCACGCCGGGCAACGGGAAATCGGCAACAGCAGCGCCCACGGCCTCGACATCGAGCGCCGCCGTCTGCACATAGGCCGTCAGCCCCTCGTCGTTAGGCACGAAGGTGTCGAAACCTATTTCTGCTAAAGAGGCGGCTAGCACATCGCCCGCCGCCTCGTTATTGGGTTGTATTTTGAAGATAGCTTCGGAATACCTCATTTCTTCGTGATTTCAGCTTTCTTGTCGTCGTTGGTAGCCTTCTTCACTTCGGGCTTTGCCTTGTAGCGCTTGTTCAGGCCGGCCACCACCTCGTCGGTGATATCAAACTTCTTGTTGGCGAAGAGGATATTGTCGCCCTGGCGCGAGAGGATATAGTCGAACTTCTTGGCTTTGTTGTACACCTTCAGGAAAGCCTGGATAGAGTCGCGCAGCTCCTCGTTGAGCTTGGCATTCTCCATGGCCAGTTCGTTGGTCAGGCGCTGGTCCAGTTCGGCCAGGTCCTGCTGTTCCTTGTTCAGCTGGTTCTGAGCGCGCTCCAGCTCGTCGCGGGTGGTGAAGCCGTTGCTTTCGTACTTCTTCTGCAGGGCTGCGGCATGCTGCTGCAGCGTGCGTTGCTTCTGCTGCAGTGTGTTGGCGGCATTCTCGCCTTTCTTGTTGAGCAGCAGCGTGTAGTCCTTGCAGAACTGGTACTGGCTCATCAGGCTGTCTACTTCCACATACGCCACCTTCAGTCCGGTTACGGTCTCTTCGGGGTTCTCAGCCACCTCGGCGGCTTCATTCTCGTTTTTGTTGTTGCAGGCGGTCAGTGCCAGGGCGGCGCTGATCGCGAGAAAAAGGATTTTCTTCATTTTTATTGTTTAGATGATTACTTTCTTAGTTGTGAATCCTTATACTTATTTCTTTCTATGCTCCTCGGCATGCGGCGTGTGTGCCAGCTTGTGACGCTCTATGGCGTCCATGCTTTCCACGCAATGGATACCTCTCTCGCGCATGGCTTTCGAGGCTCCGATATGCGTCACAGGCCCCCGGCTGTCGCCCTTGACAATGAGCTTCAAAGCCAGCAGAGCTACCGCAATGGCAATTAATCCAAGCGTAAGCAACAATAATTTTGTCATCATTTTCGTTTAATAACTATAAAATATTTTGCTCACACGAGGGATTGTTGTACCTTTGTCTCGGTTTAAGCACTGCAAAGATATAGGAATAATATCAGTTAGCAACCTTTTGAGCCCACTTTTACCGAAAATTAACAATCATTCATATAAACTTAGCTGCTAAAATGAAAAAGTCAACACTTACGCCTGCCAGCGTTTTTGAAATGTTTGAGCGTATCAACGCCGTTCCACGTCCTTCGAAGCACGAGGAGAAGATGATAGAATTCCTTGCCGACTTCGGCCGTAGCCTCGGGCTCGACACCGTGGTCGACGAAACCGGCAACGTCCTCATCCGCAAGCCTGCAAGCCCGTGCATGGAGAATCGTCCCACCGTCATCCTTCAGAGCCATATGGACATGGTATGCGAGAAGAACAACGATGTCGCCTTCGACTTCCTCACCGATGCCATTCAGACTTATGTCGACGGTGACTGGATGAAAGCGCGCGGCACCACTCTCGGCGCCGACGACGGTATAGGCTGCGCCATGGAGATGGCCATCCTTGCCGACAACAGCCTGCGCCACGGACCCATCGAGTGTGTCTTCACGCGCGACGAGGAAACGGGCCTCACCGGTGCCGAGGGCATGCAGCCGGGCTTCATGACGGGTAAGATGCTTATCAACCTCGACTCCGAGGACGAGGGCGAGCTCTTCGTGAGCTGCGCCGGAGGCTGCCGCACCGAGGCCACCTTCCGCTTCACGCCTGAAGCCGCACCTGCCGGCCTCTTCTTCATCCGCCTCACCATCAAGGGCCTCACCGGCGGTCACAGTGGCGATGATATCGACAAGAAACGTGCCAATGCCAATAAGTTGCTGGTGCGCTTCCTCTACAACGGCCTCAAGAGCTGGGGCCTGCGTCTGGCCGACATCCAGGCAGGCGGTCTGCACAACGCCATTCCCCGCGAAGCCACTTGTGTGGTAGCTATTCCTATAGAATATAAGGAACAGGCGCGCGCGCAATGGAACATCTTCGCAGCCGAGGTGCAGGAGGAGTTCTACGCCACCGAGCCCACCATGGAGTTCCTGCTCGAGAGCGAGGAGCCGATGGCCACCGTCCTCCCCGAGGATGTTAACCGCTGCCTCATTCTCGCCTTGCAGGCTGTCGACAACGGTGTATACGCCATGAGTCAGGAGATAGCTCTCGTGGAGACGAGCTCCAATCTGGCCAGCATACGCCAGACCGAGCCCGGCGTCATCAACATCAATTCCAGTCAGCGCAGTTCGCTGCTCTCCAACCGTCTGAATATGGCACATACCGTGGCAGCTGCCTTCGAGCTTGCCGGAGCAGAAGTGGTAATCGGCGAAGGCTATCCGGGCTGGAAGATGAACCCCAACAGCGAGATACTCCGCATCGCCCGCGAGCAGTACGTGCGTCTCTTCGGCAAGGAACCCATTGTGCGCGGCATACACGCCGGCCTCGAATGTGGTCTCTTCTCAGAGAAATATCCCGAGCTCGACATGGTAAGCTTCGGCCCCACGCTCCGCGGTGTCCACTCGCCCGACGAGCGTCTCCTCATTCCTACCGTGGATATGGTTTGGAAACATCTGTTGGCGATATTGGAGAATGTCTGACAGCGGACTGGCATCACTCCCCCTCATCCACTGATAATAGGAGTTTACCAGCAAGCCCCATCGGGGCGACGGATATTAGGCAGGGGGCGAAGAAGGCCTTTAGAGGATTGCCCTTGGGCCATCCGTGCCTGATGAGGGGAGCCAGAACTCCTCTGGCGACGGAGGAGAAGCGGAGCGGAACCCCTGTTCCTAGAGCATAGTATATAGAGCCCTGTAGGGGCGACGGAACACTTTGCATGCTCCTGCGTACCTACGGCACTCTATATACCTCCTGAAATGACACAGGGGTTCCGTTCGTTTCGCTCACTCCACACCCTGCCTAAATTCCAACGCCCCTCAAGGGCTTATTTCCCTTTGAATTGGTCAACTCCTTCATCATTACCTAAATAATTCATTAATGAAACTGGGCACTACGATACTGACGACATTCCACAACATCCTGCACACCTCTCCTTCCGGAGGGGGGCAGGGGTTGAGGCGCTCGGGGCAGAGGCTCTCTTTGGCGAGGCTGCTTCTTCCAGCGCTTATATTGGGCTTCACCCTTTATGCTTGCGACGACTATGACACCTTCACCGATGACCGCTCATCGACGCTCACCTTCAGTAGCGATACCATAGTCTTCGACACGCTCATCGCCACCATACCTTCCGCCACACAGACGCTGGCGGTGTACAACCGTGGCGATAAGGGCCTGCGTATCAGCGAGGTGTGGCTCGAGCGGGGCGACGACAGTCGATTCCGCGTGAATATCGACGGGCAGGACCTCTCCCAGGCCTACCAGCGTCATGCCGCCGACTTCGAGGTGCGTCGTCGCGACAGCATCATCGTCAGAATCGAAGTGACGTTGCCCGAGAGCAAGACCGACGACGCAACGGCCTACGCCGACGCCCTCCATTTCCGCCTGGAGAGTGGGGTAGAGCAGCGCGTGGAACTGCTCGCCACCGCCCTCGACGGCTTCTTCATGCGTGGAGTCGTCATCACGTCCGACACCACCTTCTCCGCTCGCCGGCCCATCATCGTCTACGACAGCCTTGTAGTGGCCCCCGACGTTACGCTCCGTCTCGAAGCCGGCACACGGCTGCTGTTTCACGAAGCGGCAGGACTCACCGTGCACGGACGTCTGCTGGCCACCGGCACCCTGGAGGCGCCCATCGTCTTCCGCACCGACCGCACCGACCATATCTTCCCATATCTGCCCTACGACCGTCTGCCTTCGCGCTGGGAAGGCCTCCGCTTCACGGCCTCCAGCCTCGGCAACGACCTCAACTACGTGGATATTCATGGCGGTAACTTCGGCATAATATGCGACAGCACAGGCGTCAGCGACCCGAAGCTTACCCTTACCAACTGCCGTATCTACGAGGTAGGGGGCGATGGGGTGCGTCTCACCGACTGCCGCTCCACCATCAGCAACAGCGAGATAGCCAACACGCTCGGCCACACGCTCTGCCTCGTGGGTGGCAACCACACCATCACGCACTGTACTTTGGCGCAGTTTTACCACCTGAGCTATCTTCGTGGCTACGCGCTCTATATCACCAACGTCAGCGACGGTGTGTATCATCCCATGACAGGTGCTACCTTCGACAGCTGTGTCATCACGGGCTATGACGAGGATGTGGTGCAGGGCGACTGGATTGACGTCAGCGGAATGTCCTCCGACGAGGCGGCAGCTATAGGCACTCCTCAGGACAACTTCCTCTTCGACCATTGCTTCCTCGCCACCGAGATACCCACCGAGGGTGATTATGCCGCGCGTTTCGTGGCGTGTATCTACGATGATCCCGAAGCCGAGATAACACGCGACAAGCACTTCACACTCATCGACACACACGCTATCCTCTACGACTTCACGCCCGTCGAAGCCTCGCCCATTCGTGGCACCGCCAACCCTATCTCCCGCGACCTCTTCCCCCTCGACCTTCGTGGCCGCAGCCGGCATACCGACGAGCAGCCGGACGCAGGAGCATATGAGTATGTTGCGGTTTCAGACTCGCTCCGCTCGTCAAGGAGTTAAAGAAGTTGTTTTTTAGGAGTTCTTCAGACTCGCTCCGCTCGTCAAGGAGTTAAAGGAGTTAAGGAGTTAAAGGAGTTAAGACGATACCATCAAGAATAGTTAAGGTTTCAAGTTTCAAGTTTCAGGTTTCAGGTTTCAGGTTTCAAGGATTGTCTCACCGCGCCGAAGGCGCTATCACCTCTCACCGAGCCGAAGGCTCTCTAACCGCCACCCTTTGGGTGGCCCTTCACTTTTCACTTTTCATTTTTCACTCAAAATAACCTCCTCCCCTCCAATATGTTCACCGACCTCTTTTTAGACTTTGACGATACGCTCTACGACACGCACGGTAACGCAAATATAGCTTTGCGCGAGTTGTTTGAGAAGATGGAGTTTGGCCGTTGGTTTCCGGACCCCGATGTCTTCTACACCGAGTACTGGCTTGCCAATATCGACCTCTGGACACGTTACTCCCGCGGCGAGATAACGCGCGACTACCTCATCGTAGAACGTTTCCGTCGTCCGCTGAGCTTCGGACAGGGCTGCGAGCCCACCGAGCAGTATTGTCGGCAGGTGGGCGATGTCTTCCTTGACCTCTGCTCCGATAAGCCGGGCCTTGTCGATGGTGCACAGGACCTGATGGACTACCTTCGTGCCCGTGGTTATCGCATGCATATGTGCAGCAACGGCTTCCACGAGGTGCAGTACAAGAAACTGCGCGCCTGTGGCCTCTATGATTATTTCACCACCATCATCCTCAGCGAGGATGCCGGGGTAAACAAGCCATCGCCCGCCTTCTTCGACTATGCCTTCAAAGTCAGCAAGGCCAGCCCCGCCACCACCATCATGATAGGCGACAACCTCACCACCGACATCCTCGGGGCGCGCGCCGCCGGCCTCCCCACCATCTTCTTCAACCGCTTCCCAGAGCATCCATCAGATGGCGCCGCCGACTACGAAGTCACCGCCCTCGCCCAAATCAAGCAAATACTATAGGGGAACGCGCCCTGCGCTCGGCCCCGCTCGGCCCAACGGGACGCTTCACACTTGAAGAAAGGGACGCTTCACACTTGAAGAAGGGGCAAAAGCATTTATTTCAACGCCGAGGCGCAGAGCCGCTGTCGTTCTCGATGTCAGCGCAAAATTGCGCCCACATCTTTCACCCATGCCGGTTCCCTGTTTCTTATGGCTCGCATCGCGTCCTCTCCCTATCTCCAGAGCCTCCGCGCCTCGGCGCCTCTGCGTTGAAAAAACAAAAAGGTAAACTGACGCCCCAATAAACATGCCTGGGCAAAAGCATTCTTTTTCCTTTATTTTATCGTTGAAACAAAATAATCGTTAACTTTGTAGCCGAAAACTTACGAAAACACTTCCTGACTCTGCGGTTCATCAAGGAGAGACACCGCCAGGAGGAAACAAGGAAGCAGTTAAAAAGTATTGGATTTGAAATCGAATGAAGCGATGAATACACAGAACCAAATTGTCATATACCAGACCGAGGACGGACAGACACAGATTGACGTCCGCCTGGAGAACGAAATGATATGGCTGACGCGCCAACAGATTGCCGTTCTATTTGGACGTGACTATAAGACAATCAGCAAACATATCAATAATGCACTTAAAGAGGAATTAGCTGGTTCTGTGGTAGTCGCAAAAATTGCGAATACCACTCAGCATGGTGCTATTGAAGGTAAAACACAGACTCATGAGATAGACTATTTCAACCTTGAAGTTATTACTTCTGTAGGCTATCGAGTCAAGAGCAAGCGGGGTGGCTTCACGCTTGAAGAGCTGTCCGCTCGGCGCTTGCGACGCTTCACGCTTGAAGAACTGTCAACTGTCAACTGTCCGCTCGGCGCTTGCGACGCTTCACGCTTGAAGAACTGTCAACTAAATAAGACTCTTAATTCTTAACTCTTCCCCCATACCCGTCCCAACGGGGCAACAGCATAACACAGAAAGGGCCGCGCATCACGCGCAGCCCCTTTCTTCTTGATTCTCACCGCTGCGAAGCAGCTATAACCCCTCACCGCCCGAAGGGCTCTCACCGCTGCGAAGCAGCTTAGGTTTATATCGCTACATGAATCCACGTGGGAATTCCCTTGATGACCTGCTCCTTGAGCAATTCGTGCACAGGCAGGCGCAGTTCCTTGATTAATGCGTAGAGCTTGTTGTTGTCGCTGAGGTTGGCGGCTCTGATGTCTGCCGCACGACCGTAGAGATGGAAACTCTTAACTGCGCCTCCAACGGCGCGATTTAGTTCCTGAGAGCGGTAGCCGCTGTTGACGTATATGGGCTGCCCAAAACGCTTCCTCAAAGGTTCGAGGACATAGCGGCAGAGGTTTGTGAGGTTGGCCAGATGCTGGCTGTTTACCTCGTTCTTGATGCCCAGCCGCCGTGCAGTGGCCGACCGGGTAAATTCGGATAAATTGAAATGTTCACTTAGTTTAATGTCATTCATAAACAACGGAAATAACTGAAATTACGGAAAAACACGTAAACTATTTTTATACAACTAATTATACTAATTAAACGAATTTTTTTCAAACCACAGATTGCACTGATTAAACAGATTCATTCTTCTTTTGGACCACGAATTATACGAATTACACGAATATCAGGTCCTCGAGTATTAACTGATTATTAACGAATTTCACTAATTTGCGACGGCTTCGCAAGCGTCGCGGCTGCGCGAAGAAACAAGAATGTTGAACAGCCTCTTTTACATTCGACACCTTGCGAAGCGTGTCGCTCTAAAATTCGTGCAATTCGATTATAATTGTTTCCATAGGACATGAAGAAATTCGTAAAATTCGTGTAATTCGTTGTTTAAAAAAAATATAGAGCTAAGAGCTTATTTCATTGAACAAATCAAACAGCTCGTTGAATAGATTTGTGTGATACATCCTTTATGCTTACCTTTGCAGCGAACTAAAATACGAACAAGAAATGAAAAAGCTACTGTTTATTCCGATGCTCATGGCATCAATGACTCTTCTCACCGGATGCTCGGCAGAGGACCCCTACGAGGAACTCTTTGACTATAATGAATCTAACAGCAACCCCAACACAGGCAGTGGCAGCTCAGCCACGTCAGGCGACCTGACCTCATTCGATGTTGCCATAGAAGCTACATCGGCAGAACCGACAGAAAGCGCGGCAGAATATTTCCCCGACGACGAAGATGCCTTGGAGAACAACACCTTCGCAACAGAAGTGGCGATAGACCTCTCCAATCCTGTTGCCAAGACCGAAAACGGAGTCGACGTAACGGTCAGCGGAGGCCATGTGACAGCCAACCACGGCTCTGCCAAAGGTATCTGCTATGTCGTAAGCGGAACAACCTCCAACGGTTCGCTGACCATACTGGGCGACAAGAAGTATGCCCTCAGGCTTGACGGCGTGAACATCACCAACCCCGACTCCGCAGCGCTGAATATGCTTAGCGACAAACGAGCCTACATCATACTCACCGCAGGCACCACCAACACACTGACCGACGGGACGGGCGGGAGCCACAAGGGAGCACTCTATTGCAAGGGCAAGCTGCTCTTCAACGGCAGCGGCTCACTCTCCGTCAACGCCTATACCAACAACGGTATCCATTCGGCCGACTACATAGTATTCCGCCAAGGCAACAACATACATGTGACGTCGGCTGCAGGCCATGGCATTAAGGCCAACGACGGTGTGTTCATCAATGGCGGCATACTGAACGTGGAGGTGTCGGCGGCTGCCGCCAAAGGCATCAACTGCGAGAGCCATATAATCGTCAATGGAGGGCGCACCACCGTGGTGACCACAGGCTCCGGCACCTACGACACCGACGACAGGGAGGCCAAGGGCGCGGCTTGCATCAAGGCCGATTCCACGCTGACCGTCAACGGCGGAGAGCTATGGCTCAAGAGCACAGGCTCCGGCGGCAAGGGCATCAACGCTGACATGGAGGCAACCTTCAATGGCGGCAGCGTTTACGTAGTGACCACCGGCGGACAGTTTAAGAGCAACAACGACACCGCATCGCCCAAAGGCATCAAGGTAGATGGCAATATCAACGTCAACGGCGGCACGATATGGGTCCGCACCGGCGGCTACGGCGGCGAAGGCATAGAGACCAAACAGATGCTGACCATCGCGGGCGGAGAAGTGGCCTCCTATTCCTACGACGACGCCATCAACTCCAAGGGCGACATGACCATCTGCGGAGGCTATACCTATGCCCATGGTCAGCACAACGACGGTATCGATGCCAACGGCAACTGCTATGTCAAGGGCGGCACCGTATATGCCATCAGCCCCGGCTCGCCCGAAGTGGCCATTGACGCCAACAGCGAGGGCGGCTACAAGCTCTACCTCACCGGCGGCACGCTGGTTGCCGTAGGCGGCCTCGAGAGCGGCGCGCAGCTGTCACAGGCCTGTTACCAAGCCTCTTCCTGGTCTGCCAACACCCTATATGCCCTGACCTCTGCCGATGGCACCCTCTCCTTCAAGACGCCTTCCAGCGGCGGCAACGGGCTCATCGTCTCAACAGCTTCGCAGCCGACGCTCAAGGCCGGTGTCAGCGTGGCAGGCGGCACATCCTATTTCGGAGGCCTTGCCGTCGTTGGCGGCACCGTCAGCAGCGGAACCGGCATCAGCCTCTCATCCTATACAGGCGGCAGCGGCGGAATGGGAGGCCATGGAGGATGGCGATAACCTTATACTCACAATTAAACACACAACCACTACCACAATGAAAAAGACAGCCTTAGCATGCCTATTGGCAATGATTTCCTGGCAGAACGTCACTGCACAGGTCAACACACAAACCACTCAGAACGAACGGCCGCGCAGAGAAGCCACGGAACGACAGCACCACGATGGCAGGCCCGGACGCCCTCAGGGGATGAGAAGGCCCGGAGGACCGGGCTCACGCCAGACAGATATCAAATATTCCGGAGCCGTCACAATCACAGCCGGAGCCGCTGAAACGGGAAAGACATACCAGAGCGACAAAACAGATGAGAGCGCCCTGCTAATATCCACCGGCGAGGCGGTGACCATCTCGCAGCCCACCATCACCAAGACAGGCAATTCCGACGGCGGCGACAACTGCAGTTTCTACGGCGTCAATGCCGCCCTCCTTGTCAAGGGCGGAGGCACAGCCACCATCCATGGAGGAACCATCACCAGCAATGGCAAGGGCGCCAACGGCGTTTTCTCATATGGCGGCAATGGCGGCCGTAATGGAGGACAGGGCGACGGCACCACCGTCATCATCCAGGGCACACAGATCACCACCACGGCCGACGGCTCTGGGGGCATCATGACCACGGGCGGCGGCGTGATGAAAGCCAAGAACCTCACGGTGAACACAAGCGGAAGGTCGTCAGCACCCATCCGCACCGACCGCGGAGGCGGTACCGTGACCGTTGAAGGCGGCACATATACCAGCAACGGACTCGGCTCACCCGTAATCTACTCCACCGCCGACATCACCGTGTCAGATGCCAAGCTCACCTCCAACATGTCCGAGGGCGTATGCATTGAAGGCAAGAACAGCATCACGCTCAACAACTGCCAGCTCACGGTGAGCAACACCCAGCGCAACGGACATGCACAGTTCCTCGATGCCATCATGGTCTACCAGTCGTTCTCGGGCGATGCCGACAGCGGCAATTCACATTTCACCATGAACGGCGGAACGCTCACCAACCGCCACGGCCATCTCTTCCATGTCACCAACACCAACGCCATCATCACCCTGAAAGGAGTCAAACTCACGAACCACGACCCAGCCAAAGTGCTCTTGTCGGTATGCGCCGACGGATGGCAGGGAGCTGGCAACAAGGCCACCCTCAACGCAAGCAGCCAGCAGCTGGAGGGCACCATACTGGTGGGCAGCGACTCCGAACTCACGCTGTCCCTCACCGACGGCTCCACCTTCAACGGCTCCATAAGCGGCAATATCACCAATGCCGACGGCGAAAGCGTCTCAACGCAGACAGGAACGGTACATGTCGCCCTGGCCGACGGCTGCACCTGGACACTGACGTCCGACACATATATCACATCCTTCACCGGCAACCCCGCCCTCATCAAAACTAACGGGCACCGCTTGTATGTCAATGGCGCGCTGATGACCAACAAGTGACAGGAGTTCTTGAAGGGTCAAGTGTCGCAAGCGCCGAGCGGACAGTTGATAGTTGACAGGTGACAGTTCTTCAAGCGTGAAGCGTCGCAAGCGCCGAGCGGACAGTTGATAGTTCTTGAAGTGTCAAGCGTCGCAAGCGCCGAGCGAAGAGTTAAGAGTGGGTAGTGGGTAGTTTGGAGTGGGTAGGGGGAGAAGGAGCTTAGCAGCGGTTAGAGTCGCCTGCGGCGAGAAATCATTCAAATCCGTCCAAATCTATCAAATCTTTTAAAGATTCATGCCCCTGATTCACGATATATTCAGATTAATTCTTGTTGATAATCCACAATCCTTTCTTCCGGCTGCCTTGTCTGGCGATAACGCCGAGATCTTTGAGTCGCTTCATCAACTTCTCTACTCCGCGCTGACTCATGCCTATACGTTCTGCCGCTTCCGATGCAGTTGATGATGGGTTGGAGTCGAGTAATAAGAGAAGCTGTTTGTCATTTATACCGAACTTTATTCCATACTTTATTCCGAACTCTTCACCGAATCTCATTCCGAACTCCTTGTCTATGGAATCGACTGCCGTCATGGCAAGCTCGTCTCCCTGGTGTTCCAATAGCGTCTTGTAGATTTTTCCAAGCATGAAATCAATGAAAGGTCCCGACTGAGCAGCTTTTGTGCTGGCTGTGATGGCATCGTAATAAGCTTGCTGATTGGCATACACCATATTTTCTACAGGCAGATGTTCAAATACGGGATGCAGTTTCCCTAAGATTAACGATTGCCACAAACGTCCCATCCTGCCATTACCGTCGATAAACGGATGTATGAATTCAAATTCATAATGGAACACACAACTTCGTATGAGCAGATGGTCTTTTGAAACCTTCAGCCAATCAAACAAATCATTCATCAGCATTGGGACTCTGTCTGCAGGGGGCGCCATGTGAACAAGACCTTGCTCGCCAAACACCCCCACGCCTCCACGTCGGAATCTGCCGGCATCATCGACCAAAGCCTGCATCATCACACCATGAGCTTTCAGCAAATCCTTTACGCTGAAAGGATTCAACGTCGGATAGAGTTCGTAGGTAGCTATGGCGTTCTTCACCTCTTGGATTTGTTTGATAGGAGCCACCACGTTCTTGCCGTCGATGATGTCTCGCACTTCACCTTCTGTCAGCGTGTTACCTTCTATGGCCAAAGATGAGTGGATTGTCTGGATACGATTTGCTTTTCGTAACAGCAAACCGTCCTCCTGTTCCAGACGGATGGCGTAACGCTCTATCAGACCTGAAATCTCTGCTATCAGATTGATTGCTTCTGAACTTACTATAAATGGCGGTATGTACATATCGTTTTCTCCTTTCACTCAAACATCAGCAGTTGATTCGTCCCTCGCTGACGTGGACCACCCTGGTTGGCTTTCCGTTTGCAAAGTTAGCGAAAATTTTGGTACGACAATAAAAAAACGAGGAAAAAGAATGCTTTTGCCCAGGCATGTTTATTGGGGCGTCAGTTTACCTTTTTGTTTTAACAGGGGAGAGCGGGGAGAGATGCCGTCGGCTACTTGAAGGGGTCTAATTGTATATAATCGCCTTTATTTTTCAACGCAGAGGCGCCGAGGCGCAGAGGCTCTGGAGATATTGAGAGGACGCGAAGGCATAGCTGTTGACGCTCTCGCGTGAGGACGCAGGGGCGCACGAACGGCGCAAGCGCCAACCTTCGTGCTCTCCAGAGCTCGCAGAGGCCCGACGGAAGGAATGAAGAGTTAAGAATTAAGAATTAAGAATTGAAACCTTAACCTTGACGTTGACTGTTCTTGATGGTATCGTCTTAACTTCTTTAACTTCTTTAACTCCTTTAACTCCTAAATAAAACAACTCCTAAACGACGAAAGGGCTGCGCGTGATGCGCGGCCCTTTCTGTTGAATTAGCTGACAACCAGCCTTAATCCTTAATCTTTAATCCTTAATCTTTATAAGCTATTCCTTTTCAATTCTTTCCGAGGATTATGTTGACCAGGGCGGTGACGTCGGCGATGGTGATGGAGCCGTCGGTGTTGACGTCGGCGAGGCGGGATTCGTAGTCGGTGGTCTTGCCCAGGATGATGTTGACGAGGGCTGTGACGTCGGCGATGGTGATGGAGCCGTCCTTGTTGATATCGCCAATGCGGAAGGCGCTCTTGTCGGTGAAGTAGCCGGGGTTGGAGGGACCTTCGTCGATGTGTGCATACTCACTGCCTATGTTGGTGTTGCCGTCGCAGGCGGTGCCGTAGCCGCCCCTGAGCGAGGTGCAGAGGGCAAACATCTGGGCTGCGCCTTTCACGCTGGACATGTCCCAGCCGTCGCCGGCATAAATGGTGCGGAGGGCTGTACACTTGTTGAACATATAGGCCATATTGGTCACCTTGGACGTGTTGAAGGTGGTGAGGTCGAGTTCGGTAAGACTCGAACACTCAGCAAACATGACCGTCATATCCTTCACCTCGGAAGTATTGAGATACTCGATGCCTGTGATGTCCATGAGGTTCTCCATCTTGAAGAACCAACCGAAGGTGGTCGTGGGACGTGCTATGTCGAAGGAGGCATCGAAGACCACGTGCTGGACCTGACTGCGGTAGTCGTACCAGTCGGGGATTGCGCTGCCTTCGTTGAGGTCGAAGGTGTAGCCGCTGCGCTGGTCGCGCTTGTCGTCGCAGTAGAAGGTGAGGGTGAAGTCGGGATCTGTGTAGACGGCGTAGACCGAAGGCTTGGCGGAGAGGTAGCCGGGCTGGCCGTTGGTGCCGTCGATGATAGCGTAGGTCTTGTCGAGGTGCTCGGGATCGTAGGTGGTGCCGTTGCCGCCGACGAGGCTGTTGCACTCGAGGAACAGATTACCGCTGACAGAACTGTTAACGGTCCAGCCATCGCCGACGTAGATGGTCTTCAAAGCCGAGCAGCCGTTGAACAAATAGGTCATGTTGTAAACGTTGGCGGTGTTGAGGCTGCTGAGATCGAGGACTTCCAGGCTGGAGCAGCCCGCGAACATCTGGTTGAAGCTCACACGATTGGTGGAGTTCAAGCTGAAGAGCTGGAGGTCCTTGAGCGCATAACAGTTAAAGAACATCGACCCCATGTCGGTAACCTTCTGTGTGTCGAACGTACGGAGGTCGAGGCTTGTGAGAGCTCGGCAGTTACTGAACATCCCGTGCATCGTGGTGACCTCGCTGGTGTTGAGGTACTCAAGGCCCTGGACTTCTGTCATAGCTCGCGAGTTAGAGAACCAACGGTAGGTGGTCGTGGGTCGCACTTCAGCAAACGAGGGATCGAAGACCGCCTTGGAGATGATTGCATTGAACCCAGCCCATGCTGGTAAATCAGTTGAGGTGTTCAAGTCGTAAGTGGTACCTTGGCGCGAATAACGCTTAGTGTCGAAGTAGAAGGTGAGGGTGTGATTATCTTTGGACTTGTGCACATAGGCCTGAAGTTCTCCGCTGAGGAGGCCCGGGTTGTCGGTGCCGCCGTCGACATGGGCATAGGGTTCCATGTCGATGTTCATATTGCCGTGGATGTCCTGCTGCCAGAGTGTGCCTGCGCTGCCCTCGAGGGCGTAGCAGTCGAAGAACATGCCTTTGGTATAGCTGGCGGCATCGGTGTTCCATCCGCTGCCGACGAGGATAGTGGTCAGGTTCTGGCAGGAGTTGAACATGTTGGACATGTTGACGACGTTGTGCGTGTCGAACGACGTGAGGTCGAGCGAGGTGAGGCCGGTGCTTCCGCTGAAGAGGCCTTGCATGTCGGTGACCTCGCTGGTGACGAGGTTCTCGAGTCCGGTGATCTGGCTGAGGTTGGCCATGTCGCAGAACCAACGTATCATACTGGTAGGCCTTGCGGTGATGAACGACGGGTCGAAGACGACGTTGGCCACCAGCAGGTTGGTGTCGTCGCGGAACCAACCGGGTAACTGACCCTCGGCAGGAATTTCATAGACTGTGCCCAGCTTGTCGCCCATCTTGCCGTCGGCGTAGAAGGCGAGCGTGTTGGTGCTGCCGTCGAAGACGGCGTAGGGCTCATAGACTATGCCGGAGAGGTAGCCGGGACGCGGTGTGCCGCCGTCGATATGGGCGTAGTCGGCCGTGACATGGCTAGAGCTGAAGGTGGTGCCAGCGCCGCCAACGAGGTTGGTACAGCCGGTGAACATACCGCCGCCGGAGGTGACGGCTTCGGTGGTCCAGTCGCAACCCACGAGGATGGTGGTGAGGGCTGAGCTGCCTTTGAACATATTGGTCATATTGGTGACCTTGGCGGTGTTGAACTTGGTCAGGTCGAGAACGCTCGTGCCGGTGATATTGGTGAACATTTCCTGCATATTCACAACGTTCTCGGTGCTGAAGTTCTCGTGGGCGATGACGGTCTGGATGACAGCTGGGTTGCAGCCGTCGGCGAACATATAAGCCATGCTGGTGACGCTCTCGGTTGAGAAGTTCTCGCCGAGCGTCAGGTTCTGCAGGTTGGTGCAGCCTTTGAACAGACCGCCCATGTTCGTGACATTGCGCGTGTCGAAGCTGCTCAGGTCGAGTGTGGTGAGGCTGCTGCATCCGGCGAACATATAATAGAGGTAGATATTACCGCTTGTGCCGAGGTATTCAAGGCCCTCGACGGCCGTCAGGTTCTCCATGTCTCCGCACGTCCAAGTATCGTAGAAGCCATCGCTCAGGGCGCATGACTCGTCGTAGACTACTTTCTCTATACCCTCAAGAGACACATCGCCATAACCCGAAGGCATCTCATCGTAACCCTGTCCGTCAATAACATCTTCTCCGGCTGCAATGCGCTGGTTCTTCTTCCAGTCGTAGTAGTGAGTGACGGTGGAGGTGGCGGCGTCCCATGTGGCGTAGTATTCTCTTGTGTTAACGGTGAGGTAGCCGGGCTTGGTGGAGTTGGGGCCGCGGTCGATGCGGCAGTAGATCTTGTCCCAACCGCTGGGACCGACATTGGCGGGGTCATACACGGTTCCCATGCCGCCGACGAGGCTTGTGCAACCTTCGAACATATTAGCTGAGGTGCCACTTGGATTATCGGGCCAATCGCTTGCCACGAGAATGGTCTTGAGGTTGGTACAACCCTTGAACATATCACCCATGGCACACCCCGTTCCGGGCTTGAAATGGCTCAGGTCAATAAACGTGAGGCTTGAACAGTTCAGGAACAAACTACTGAATCGCCGCGTCTGAGAGAAGTTGAAATACTCCATACCCTCGATGGTGGTCAGGTTCGTCATGTTGCGGAACCAGTAGTTCACCCACTCGGGTCGCACGGTGGCAAAAGAGGGGTCGAACACTACCTTGGTGATGCTGCCGGCCTTTGAATTCCAGTCAGGGGTATTCGTATAGTCAGTGGTGAAGTTGTAGCGTGTGCCTTCCTTCACTGTCGACATGCCATCGTTGTAGAGGGTGAGCGTCGTCTCGTCGGGCGAGAGGATGAGATATGGCGGCTCGCCGGTGAAGTAGCCGGGCGTGCCTTCGGCGTCGAGGCGGGCATATTCCTTGTCGACGTGGCTACCGCTGTAGGTGGTGCCGTTGCCGCCGACGATAGCCGAGCAGCCGGTGAACATATTGGTTGACGAGGTGACGTTGTCGGTGTTCCAGTTGGCGCTGATGTTGACGGTAGTGAGGCTGTTGCTGCCTTGGAACATCGAATCCATGTTCTTCACGTTGGCGGTGTTGAAGCCGCTGAGGTTGAGAGTAGTGAGTGAGCAGCCGCGGAACATGGAGCTCATGTCGGTCACCTGTTCGGTGTGGAGGCGGTCAAGGTTTGCAATACTCACCAGCCTGCCCATGTTCCGGAACCAGCTCTTGGTGGTTGTGGGGTGTGCATTGAGGAACGATGAGTCGAAGATGACATGGGTGACGGCGCTGCTGATGCCTTCGGTGTACCAGGGAGCATCCTCGTCGCCTGCGTTGATGACGAAGCGGTCGCCGCTCTTAGTGTTGGGGTTGCTATCGGCATAGAAGTAGAGGTAGTTGTTGCTGCTGTAGAAGACGGCATAGGGCCGATAGGTGAGGTAGCCGGGCTGGGAGTTGGTATCGAGACGTGCCCAGCCCTTGTCGACGTGGTTGGCGTTGTAGGCGGTGCCGTTGGGGCCAAGGAGGTGTGTGCAGCCGGTGAACATATCGGTGCTGGAGGTGACGTTGGCGAGGTCCCACCCGCTGCCTATGACGATGGTCTTGAGCTGGGTGCAGCCCTGGAACATCTTGTTCATGGTGGTCACCTGCGAGGTGTTGAAGTCGCCGAGGTCCACCTCGGTGAGTTTCTTACACTCAAAGAACATGCCGTTCATGTTCTGCATCATCGATGTGTTGAGGTAGTTGAGTCCGGTGATGCGAGCGAGTATGTCCATGCCGTAGAACCAATAGTAGCCTGACTGCTGGCGCGAGTATTTGAACGACGGGTCGAAGGCTACTTCGAAGATGCGAGAGCGGCTGGTGAACCATGGCGGCGCGATATTGAACGTAGTAGGTATGTTGAAGACGGTGCCGGTGCGTGTGCTCTTCTGCAGGTCGCAATAGAAGGTGAGCTTGCTGCTGTTGAGCACGGCATAGGGAGCCGGCGAGAGGTAGCCGCGTGGCGTTTGCGAGGCATCGTCGACGTGGGCATAGACACTGCTTACATTGCTGCCGTTGTAGGCGGTGCCAAGATGGCTTCGCAGGTTGGTGCAGCCAGTGAACATATTGGCGTCATTGGCGCCGCTTCGGATGGTCCATCCTTCGCCCACGAAGATGCGCTCAAGGGCCGAGCAGCCACCGAACATGGAAGCCATGGTAGTCACCTTGGACATATCGAAGCTGCTGAGGTCGAGAATCTTGAGCCCGCTGCACCCGTTGAACATATAGTACGTCGACGTCGTGTTGGAGGTGTCGAAGTGGGAGAGGCTGAGGGTGGTGAGTTTAGAGCAGCCGTCGAAAAGATTACTCATTTTCGTCACCTCGGAGGTGTTGAGGTTGCTAAGGCCAGTGACATCCACGAGGTTGGTCATGCCGTAGAACCATTTAAACATTGTCGTCGGGCGGGCTGCTGCAAAGGAATTGTCGAAATAGACGTGCTGAACTGTAGCGTTCTTGCCATCGGCAACCCATTCGGGATTAATGGTATTCTTGATGACGTAGGTGGTGCCCACACGCGTCAGGCGCATCCCGTCGTAGTAGAAGATGAGGGATCCGCCGGTGAGGTAGGCGTAGGCCTCGATTTCAGCAGACAGGTAGCCGGGCGCGCTGGTGCCGCGGTCGATGCGGGCATAGGTCTTGTCGATGTGGCTGCTGTCGAAGGTGGTGCCGGCGCTGCCAACGATGCTGGTGCAGCCCTGGAACATTCCGCTTGAGGCGGTGACAGCCGAAGTGCTCCAACCCGTGGCGACCTTGACGGTGGTGAGGGCGCTGCAGCCGCTGAACATCTCGCCCATGTTCTTGACATTGGAGGTCTGGAAACCGGAGAGGTCGAGGGTGGTGAGTTTGGAGCAGCCGTAGAAGAGCCTGTTCAATGACGTCACCTCGGAAGTGTTCACGTTGGCAAGGCCTGTGACGGAGGTGAGTTGCGCGAAACCAGCAAACCAGCTGACCATGTCGGTGGGACGTGCGTTGGCGAAGGAGGCGTCGAACTTAACCGTGGTGACGGTGGAGCGGTAAGGGTACCATTCGGGCGCGACGCCGGGGGTAACGGGTTTTATAAAGAAAGAGGTACCCGCGCGCGAGGACTTATAGTTGTCGCAGTAGAAGGTGAGCGTCTTGTTGTCGGTGGACACCACGACGTAGGGAGCCGCTGTGAGGTAGCCGGGGCTGCCGGTGCCGCCGTCGATGCGGGCATAGGTCTTGTTGGTGTGGTAGACATCGTAGGCAGTGCCTTTGCCGCCGACGAGATTGGTGCTGCCTGAGAACATGGGCTCGTGACGGACTACATTGGCTACCGTCCACCCGTCGCTGACGTAGATGGTCTTAAGTGCGCTGAGGGAGCCGAACATCCACAGCATGTCGGTCACCTCGGCGGTGTTGAAGCGGGCGAGGTCGAGGGTGGTGAGCTTGCGGCACATCTCGAACATACGGCCCATGTTGTTGACGTGAGCAGTGTTGAGCCTATCCATGCCCTCGATGGTGGTGAGGTTCTCCATGGCGCCGAACCAAGAGTAGGTGGTGGCGGGCCAGGCGTGGGCGAAGGAGGAATCAAACACTACCCTCTCGACTGACGAAGCGTAGGTGTACCACCCGGGACGGTTGGAGCCGTGGTTGAGGAGGTAGGCTCCCGATGGCCGGTTGTTGTCGCAGTAGAAAGTGAGCGTCTTGTGGTCGGAGGAGAGCTCAGCATAAGGCAGGTAGGTGAAGTAGCCGGGCGTTGACGAGGTAGGACCACCGTCGAAGCGGGCGTAATTTCCGTGAACGTGGCTGGGATCATAAGCGGTGCCGTTGTAGCCTACGAGGCTGGTGCAACCCTTGAACATATCTGAGGTGTTGACTCCGTTCAAGGACCAGTTGCCGTTGGTTACGATGGTGGTGAGGCGAGGGCAGTTCCTAAACATTCCAGGTGCTTCAGAGAGGGTGGTCATGTCCCATGCCGGCCCCGTAAGGACGACGGTTTCCAGATTCGCGCAGCCATCGAACATGACTCGCACATCACCCAAACTCATCGTGTAGGTGCCAGGAACAGTTGTATTCCAGTTGCTGAGGTCTATCTTGGTGAACTTACTGTCGCAGAACATTCTTCCCATATCCTCAGTGTTGAAAACTGCGAAATGGGTTTGCGTGAAGTCGTAGTCGGTGAGGCCGCAGCCCTCGAACATCTGGCTCATGTCCCTGATCACTGAGGATCTCAGGTTATCCAATCCCTGTATCTCTGTGAGGCTGGTCATCTGGTAGAACCACTGGTGGGTGGTAGTGACATTGCAGTGAATGAATTCGGAGTCGAACACCACCTTACGGACGCTGGCATTGGTGCCGTCGGTGACCCAGAGAGGCTCATTAGCACCTAAGATATCCTTGTTGAGGAAGTATTTTCTGCCGGTGCGGGACGACTTGTTGTCGTCGTAATAGAACGTGAGGGTCTGATCATTGGGCGTATATACGACATAGGCCTTGAGCGGGTCGGAGAAGTAGCCGGGCGAGCTGGAGCTGGGGCCGCCGTCGATGCGTGCATATTCCTTGTCGATATGCACCGAAGAGTAAGTAGTTCCCCTAATGCCTTTGATGCGACTGCAGAAGAAGAACATGTTGCCGCTTGATGTCACGTTGCTCAAGTTCCACTTTGTCGGGCTGACGTAAACGGTCTCCAAATCTTTGCAATCATAGAACATGTCAACGGTATTCGTCACATTAGACGTATTGAAGTTGCTAAGGTCGATCACCTTAAGATTCCAACAATCCCTGAACATGAGTTCCATCGTGGTGACCTGACTGGTGTTGAGGATGTCGAGGTTGTAGATGTTGGTGAGCGCATGTAACCCCCTGAACCAAGCGTAGGTGCTGTTGGGGGTGTAGTTGCGGAAGGAATCGTCGAAATAGACGGATTTGACTACCTGCGTGCTAGCTATGTTTGCATTCGATACCCACTCGGGTAACGTAGAACCTGAGTTCAAGTTGAAGACCTTGCCCAAGCGCGTACTCCTGAGGTTGTCGTAGTAGAACGTCAGGGTCTGGTTGTCAGTAGATCGCACTACATAGGCTTCTTGTGCCATCGCACTCTGCGTGCCCAACAGGGCAGTGAGCGCCAGGATGAACAGCATCCCGACTCTAAGCTGTAAAGTGAATAACCTTTTCATAATCGTATGAGTTTTAAGTTTATATTTGTCTTTGGTTAGTGATTGTATCGTTTGTGGTGTTGTGTTGGTAACACTAATAAGGTTTGTGTTGGCATCAGAAAAGGTCTAAGTTGGTAACTGTAATAAGGTTTGTGTTGGTAATAGAAAAAGGTCTAAGTTGGTATCAGAAAAGGGTTGTTTTCAACTTAAATCAGCACAAAATAAACAAAATATTCTCACATTAGCAAATTTTTATCCATTTATCTTCTATTTTAGCAAAAAAAGCAGCATTTTGATATATTGAGGTGACAAAGGGGAGGGTGACGTTGAGGTTGAACTTAATTTACGATTTGACGATTTACTATTTACGATTTATTTACGATTTGGTTATTTACGATTTATGAATACTTTTTTTGACACGAATTATCATAATTGACATAATTTCATGAACCACTTGCCGGAAAACAATTGGCAACAATAAACAACAATTTCATTCAACATATACTATTTGACCCCAGCGCCTCGCTTACTTTCGACACCTTGCGAAGCGTGTCGCTAATAATTCGTGAAATTCGGTTATAATCCTTTCAAAGGACATGAGGAAAAATTCGTGAAATTCGTGTAATTCGTGGTTTGAAAGAAGAATAAATCTGTTAAATCAGTGTAATCTGTGGGTCGAAAATAATTCGTTTAATTCGTATAATTCGTTGTTTGAAAAAAAATATGATAATTACGATAATTTGTGTCCAAAGATATTTCCGTGTTTTTCCGTTCTTTTCCGTGTATTTCCGTGATAAAAATTCGTTTAATTCGTATAATTCGTTGTTTGAAAAAAAATGATAATTACGGTAAGTCGTGCCAATAAAAATTCGAGAGTGGACGGAGGGGCGCGCAGAGGGCAGAACCGCGATGATTTTGTTTGAAATATTTGATAGATTTGGACAGATTTGAAGGATTTCTCGCGAAGCGACTCAAACCCTGTGAACAGGTAGAGAGGCAAGATGAACGCGGTAACACAATTTTTTCTTGTTTTTTTGCTGTTGTATGTGAGAAAAATAGTAATTTTGCCCCGAAAAGATGTAAAAACGAAGAAAATAAAGTATGAACAAACTCATCAAACTCTTTCTGCCGCTTCTGCTGTTGACATTAGCGGCGACTGCAGCCCTGGCTCAGCCGGGCATGGCAAATCCCGTGAAAGCATCAGTGGCACAGAAGCCCGTAAGCGGCAAACCCGATATGGTGGACCTGGTGTTCACATTCGACATCGACGACGGCTGGCACGTGTATGGCCCCGACAACAGCGGCGGACCTATCGCCATGACGTTTAATGCCGAAGGGCTGGAAGGGGCTCAGAAGGAGGGCGCGCTGAAGCTGTCGCCCGCCCCCAAGCGTGTTCACGACAATATCTTCGACTGCGAAGTGACTTTCGTGGAAAAGCACGCCACCGCCACACAACGTCTGAAACTGACAGGAGGGCCGTGGAAAGCCAACGGATACCTGCAATACGGCGCTTGCAACGACGAGAACTGCCTGCCGCCGACAAATGTGGAGTTTAGTGAGAAGGGTGACGCCCCTGCACAGGCTCCCGCAAAAGAGGAAGAGCAGACACCTGAGAAGACGAGTGACAAAGAAGAGGTGACAGCTGACAATGAGGTGTTGCCAGCTGACAGCGGACAGGTGGCAGAGGGCAGCGACTCATTGGCAAATGTTACTGCCCTACCCCTTGAGGGTGAGCAGGGAGAAGGCCTGTGGGCTCCGGTCATCGACGAGCTGCATGCCTTGGATGCCGCCAGCGACACCAGTTCGCGTTCGCTATGGGGCATCTTCTTCCTCGGCATACTGGGCGGACTGATAGCCCTGCTGACGCCTTGCGTATGGCCCATCATCCCGATGACGGTGTCGTTCTTTCTGAAACGTTCCAAGGATGACAAGCGCAAGGGTATCCGCGACGCGGTGCTCTACGGCTTGTCGATAATAGTAATTTATGTGGGACTGGGTTTGCTGGTGACGCTCATCTGGGGACCATCGTCGCTCAACGCGCTGTCGACCAACGCCATCTTCAACCTGTTCCTCTTCGCCCTGCTGGTGGTGTTTGCCGCCTCGTTCCTTGGCGGTTTCGACCTCTCGCTGCCGTCGTCGTGGAGCACTAAGATGGACGAGAAGGCTTCGTCGACAACCGGTCTGCTGTCGATATTCTTCATGGCGCTGACGCTGGTGCTGGTGAGCTTCTCGTGCACAGGTCCTATCATCGGTCTGCTGCTCGTTGACATGGTGACAAGCGGCTCGGTGGTGGCCCCGACAGTGGGCATGCTGGGCTTCGCGCTGGCTCTGGCTGCGCCATTCACGCTGTTTGCCATGTTCCCGACATGGCTGAAGTCGGCCCCGAAGAGCGGCAACTGGATGAACGTAATCAAAGTGGTGCTGGGCTTGGTGGAACTGGCCTTCGCGCTGAAGTTCCTGAGCGTGGCCGACCTGGCCTATGGCTGGCGCCTGCTGGACCGCGAGACATTCCTGTGCCTGTGGATCATGATCTTCGCGCTGATGGGCTTCTACCTGCTGGGCTGGATTCGTCTGCCGCACGACGAAGATGAATACGACGACGAAGGCAATGTGGTAGCACGCCCGAAGATTGGCGTGACGCGTTTCCTGTCGGCCCTGTGTGTGCTCGCCTTCGCCCTGTATATGGTGCCCGGCCTCTGGGGCGCTCCGTGTAAGGCTGTCAGTGCCTTCGCACCGCCCATGTGGACTCAGGACTTCAACCTCAACACCAATACGGTGGAAGCCGTATATACTGATTTCGAAGAAGGAATGGCAGCAGCGCAGAAGGCGGGCAAGCCGGTGATGCTCGACTTCACAGGCTTCGGCTGCGTGAACTGCCGCAAGATGGAGGCTGCCGTATGGCCTGACGCCCGCGTGAAACAGCTGATGACCGAGGACTATGTGCTGGTGAGCCTCTATGTCGACGACAAGACGCCGCTGGCAGAGACGGTGGAGGTGACGGAAACCGACGGCACAGTGCGTAAGCTGCGCACAGTAGGCGATAAATGGAGCTACCTGCAGCGCTCTAAGTTCGGCGCCCAGACGCAGCCCTTCTATGTGCTTGTGGACCACGAGGGCAAACCCCTCGCTGGCTCGTATAGCTACAACGAGGACGTACCGGCATTTGTGAAGTGGTTGGAGAGTGGGTTGAAATAAAGACCCCCTCCCCGCTGTCCGCCCTCCGCAGAAGAGGTCTGCTTCGGCCGCTCAGGGTCAATTGACATTCAGTCAATCGCCTGGTTCCTTCGCTACCCTCAAGGGGGAGAGTGGTCACCTTCAAGAAGAGATAATCAAAGAGCATAACCAACTTTTATCAAAGAACATAACTAACTTTAACTAAGAACATAACCTTTTAAGTTTACATCAAGATGAACACCATTGTATCACATTCGCCTAACACTCAACTCTCACGGGGAGGGGGTCTGTTTTTAATCCTTCTCTTCTACTGCCTTACGGCAGTGGCCCAACCCGGCACCTGGGACCGCGAGAAATACCCGGATTTGCCGAGCCCGACGCCTACGGTGAACATGAAGGCGGCACGCAAGATGATGAAGAGGCTGGACGCCAGCAAAGCATCAGGCAAAGTGCGTCCCGACCACCTGAACAACGCGCTGCAGCCCTCGTTCCCGCCCATCATCAACCAAAGCGGCGGTTCATGCGGAGCAGCATCGAGCATCTACTATCAGTTTACCAACCAGATAAACACGGCACGCTTCACGGCAGCCGACAGCGACGAGCGCCGCTATGCCACGCACTTCCCGTGGCTGATAGCCAACAACAGCCCCAGCGGCACCGGCTACGACCGCCTGGGCAAGGACGTCGGCATCGCCAGCTGCGCCACCTACGACGGCACCACCTACAGCCGCACGTTCGGCTACTCAGGTCAGGACGCCGACGACCCCGATTGCGGCTGGATGCAAGGTTACGACCGTTGGTTTGCCGCCATGCACAACCGCATACTCAGCGGCAACAGTTTCCCGATGCACTGCGGCACGCCCGAGGGACGTGAGATAGTGAAGAACTACCTGTGGAACCGCTGCGGCGACGAGAGCTATGCGTCGGGCGGTATCTGCGGCATCGGTGTGGCAGCCGGCCCCTTCGCAGCCCTCATTCCCAACACCGAAGCCAATAAGGCGGCCGGTGTAGTAGGCATGGAGTATATCACCGACTGGAACGAGACCTACAACCACGCCATGACCATCGTAGGCTACGACGACCGCATAGAGTTTGACCTCGACGGCAACGGCCATATCGGCGAGCAGCCTAATGCCGACGGCGACGACGAGGTGGGCGCATGGATTATCGCCAACTCATGGGGCAACTGGAGCAACGCAGGTTTCATCTACTGCCCATACGAGAGGTCGAACTGCGTGAAAGGGTGGCCTAAGGAGAACAGCTTCACGCCCGGCTACTACGATGTGATGCGCGACTACCGCCCGCTTCGCACCCTGCGTGTGAAGATGGAGTACAGCCGCCGTTCGGAGATGGCTCTACACGTGGGTATCGCACAGGACCTCAATGCCACCAAGCCTGAGAAATCCATCGCCCTGACGCATTTTGAATACTGCGGCGACGGAAACAAAGGCAAGACACAGCCGGCACCCGAGGTGCCGATGCTGGGACGATGGGCCGACGGCGAACTGCACTACGAGCCCATGGAATTCGGCTACGACCTCACCGCGCTGACCTCCGACTGCGACCTCTCGCGACCTATAAAGTACTTCTTCTGGGTGGAGACGCGCTCCTGGGGCGTAGGCGAAGGCAAGATTTACGAGGTGAGCGTCATAGACTATAACCTCGACCGCAAAGGCGTGGAAGTGCCCTTCGAGATAACGGAGCCTATCCCTGTGCCCAGCGCAGGCAAGAAGACACAACTGACAGCTGTGGTGAGCACCGACTATGTGCCCGAGCCGCGCAACCTGGCCGTCAGCGGACTCACTCTTACCTGGCAGGCCCCTGCCGGCAGCCGCTACGAGCCAACGGGCTATAAGGTCTATCACGACGGCGAGCTCTACGCGACCATCACCAACGGACAGCTGAGGACCACGATAGAGCCGATGGGCGCCTATACCGTGAGCGCTTTGTACCAGGTGGCCGGTTACGAAGCCGAAAGCAAACAGTCTATGCCGGTGGATGCATCCAGCGGCGAGGCTGTGGGTACCAACACCCTTGCAATCATGGATACCGGCTCTAAGATTATCATTCCCGACCTGTGCGACCGCTCGCTCGAGGACTTCACGATAGAGTTCTGGCTCCTGCCTACGAAGTCGGCATCCAAGGACAGCTACGGCTTCCGCATCAAGGCCGACACCACGCAGTACTTCTTCAAGGTCATAGCCGGCAACAAGTTTGAATACGGCAACGACGGAGGCTCTTACACGCGCTATGATGCGACGACACTGTCGAGGGCAAGAATCCAACATATAGCCATCGTAAACCAAGGCATGACCGGCAAGCTGTACATCAACGGCAAGCAGGTGCACAGCTGGACCAACAGCTACAGCCACTACGGCATCAAAGGCCCAGCCCGTCTGGTGATAGGCGAAACGGAAGGCACCACGACCAACTACAAGAAAGTGTATGACGCTCCATGGATTGGATACCTTGACGAGTTCCGATTCTGGAAGCGCGCACTGACGACTGCCGAGGTAAAGGCTCAGTACAAAAAAGACGTGGCACAACCGCGTATCTACGAGGATCTGCTACATTATTACAACATGGGTACGCGCGAGGAGGACGGACAGCTCTACCTCGTCGACGGCTGCGGCAACAGCGACGGCGAGATAGTGGGAGAGGAAAACATCACCTTCGAGAATTTCGCCCTCGACGACAGCCACAACCCCATCGCCACCGAGACAACAGCCAACTTCACCGCAGCCACCACGGCTGTCGTGGGCAAGCCCTTCGTGATTCTGAACAAGAGTGCCATCAACACGGCACAATGGCAATGGGCATTCACCGGCGCCGACGTGGAAACGGTTACTGGCAACGCCAACCCGAGCATAGTTTTCACACAGCCGGGCGAGCAGACCATCACGCTGAAGACGACAACGCTCTACGGCACCACCGACGAGAAGACTGCCACGGTGACGGTGGCAGCTGCTTCGCTGCCTGAAGTGGACTTCAGCATACCTGAAGGTGATATCCCTGCCGGCACTCACGTGGCTTTCATCAACACCTCTACGCCCATCGAAGCCGCCAACTACGAGTGGAATATCGAAGGGGCTGAGAACCAGACAGTGAAAGCTACCAACGCAGGTGCTACCTTCCTGGAGGAAGGCACATATACGGTGACGCTGACAGCCTACTCGCCAGAAGGCAGCAGGAGCGTCAGCAAGACCGTGAGCGTAGGAGCCGTGGCACCTGAGGCGGCGTTCAGTCTGCGCAACAACGTGATTCTCAAGGGCGAGAGCGTGGACCTCATCGACGAATCGCGCTTCAAGCCCAACGCCTGGACTTGGGACCTCGAGAGCCCGTTTGACGTGTTCCGCCTGAAAGAGCAGAGCCAGAGCGTGACAATTGACGTGCCGGGCATTTACAACGTGACGCTAACGGCCTCCAACAGCAAGGGCGCCAGCACGCTGACGCGCAGGAAGGCCATCACCGTGTGCAATGCCGACGGTCAGAACGGCCTCCGCCTCGACGGCGCCGACGACCTGGTGACAGCCGGTTCGCCGCTCACCGACGCGACGATAAAGCAATGGACCATAGAATGGTGGATGCTCCCCGGCCGCGTTACCGACAACGCTTTCCATATCGGCGACAACGCATCGACCATGCAGCTGTATGTGAAGCCTAAGGGCGAGATTGTAGTAGAAGCAAAGAACAAGACCTTCGCCAGCGACGAGGGAGCTGTAGTATTCGACGAATGGCATCACTACGCCGTGACGTACAAGAGCGGCACCGTGAGTTTCTATCGCGATGCTCAGCTGATAACCAGTGGCCGCTTCACAGGTGTGACCTCGCATCCCGCACTCGAGGCGTTCACCATCGGTGGCAGCGAACTGCCGTTCAACGGTTTCATCGACGAACTGCGCGTGTGGAACTACAGCATGAAGCAGGAAGAGATTACGCCCGTGGCCAATGAGCCCATTGCCGATCCTACCGCCGACGAGCGTCTGCTGCTCTACTACGACTTCAACCAGACCAGCGGCAATGTGATAGACCGCTCGGGCCACAGCCTGACAGGCGTGCGCTCAAACTTCGGTCCTGATGGCGACGCCTGGGACAGCTCGCTCGGCATCTTCTGCCTGCATCCGTCAGGCAAGGCTGTCAACGACGTCACTGCAGACTACCTGAAGAACTATGTTCATCCGTTCAAGACGGCTTCGGGCACCGTGAATCCAGCCAACAGCGGCCGTTATCTGAAGCTGCTGATGAACAACACCACTTCGCCATGGAAGCAGCTGAACAATATCAAGAAAGGTAATATACTGACCGAATGGCACGTCGACAGGGACAAGAACAACTACATGACGTTGGAGGTGGAATACTCCGGCTTCGAGAAAGAAGTGAGTGATCTGATGGTGTTCCAGACCGTAGAACTGCCCGCCGGCTTCTGGACATTCACTGCCAGCCGCGACGGCGATACCTATTCCTACAACTGGATGCCGGACAACTGCTGGATAGCTGCCGCCATGGGCGATGAGCTGCCGATAAGCGCAGAGCTGGAGAGCAAGGCTCTGGCCTACGACAAGCTCAGCAACTACACCATCAACTTCCAACTCAACGAGAAGAGCACCATAAGCCTCGGCGTGATAGCCAATCTGGCCAACAAGCAGTGCGTGGCAATCGGTAAGTTCGAACTGCTCTACAAGCCGCTCACTGAGATTAGCGGTCATGATATCGACGGCATCAGCGAGCCTTCAATCAAGGCTGAACCTACGCTCATGGCCACCGGCGGCATCGGATGCATAAATATCCGTGTGGAGAAGCCTCAGCACGTGACCGTGGTGGATATCACCGGTAAATCCATCTTCTCAGACTGGCTTGACTTCGACGCCCGCATACCTGCCAAGCGCGGCATATATGTAGTGAACTCACAGAAGGTAGTGGTGCGGTAAATCCCCACCACTACCCTCCCCTCTCACTCCTACAAGGGAGGAAAGGCACGGAGAATCAATAGGTATATTGGGCATTTATATACAATTAGACCCCAGGGCACGCCCTGGGTTCTTTGTTTGTAGGTATATCGCCCTGCAGGGGCAAAAGCATTTGATTTGGACACAAATTACCGTACTTATCATAAATTTTTTCAAACAACGAATTATACTAATTATCCGAATTATTTTCAAACCACAGATTACATTGATTTAACAGCTTCATTCTTCTTTTGAACCACGAATTACACGAATTTTACGAATTTTTCTTCATGTCCTATGGAAACAATTATAATCGAATTGCACGAATTTCAGAGCGACACGCTTCGCAAGGTGTCGAATGTAAGCGAGGCAGTTCAACATTCTTGTTTCTTCGCGCAGCCGCGACGCTTGCGAAGCCGTCGCAAATTAGTGTAATTCGTTAGGAATCAGTTGATACTCGAGGACCTGCAATTCGTGTAATTCGTGTAATTCGTGGTTTATAAAAAGTTAGGCAATAATATAGGAGATGGCACAAAGTCATAGAATAAGTCCCGTAGGGACAAAGGATATTAGGCAGGGGTGGAACCCCTGCTCCATGACAGCAAAATATTTGAGCCCTGTAGGGGCGACGGAACAATCTTGCGTGCTCCTGCGTACCTACGGCACTCTATATACCTTACCTCGTTGAACAGGGGTTCTCGCTTCGCTTCACACCCTGCCTAAAATCCGACGCCCCTCCGGGGCTTATTCCCCTTTCAATAGGTCATCTGCTATATCACGCCAAAGAAAAAAGGGGCTGTGTCAACCTATGACACAGCCCCTTTATCTTGAGGTTTTGAGTTATAACCCTTATGCCTGATTAATCATCCATTCCGAGCAGCTGGCCCTGATAGTTGAACTTTAAGTCAAGGTCGTTAGAGAGCTCAATATCAATACCATAACGTTCCTTGTCAATCTTGGTGATGATGCAGTCGGGGAAGTTAGCCTTCACATAGCTCTTGATAGCTTCGGGAATCAGAGCTGCGGGCACTGCCGTGGCCTTGCAGTCCACCTTGTCCCAGTTGCCCTTCTTGTTGAAATCAATCTCTGTTCCGTCGCTGAGGCGGCACTCGTACATATTGAAGTCCTTCTCGGCATAAATAACCTTCTTGCCGGGGAAGTTAGCCTGGATGAAAGCCTTGGCGGCAGGGGGCAAAGCGTCGGGTGCGATAGGTTTGTCGTCAGCCTTTGCTACGGCTGATATCATCAGGCAGACCACTGCCATGAACAAAAACTTAATCTGTTTCATTGTGAATAAATGGTTTATAGTTTTTATTAAAGGTTGTTACTCGCTGATGGCCGATCAGTCTTCCATGTCGATGTCCTGGATCTCGCCCTTTTTATTGAACTCGAGTTCCATTCCACCGCTCAGCTGCACCTTGTATTTGGTGTTGAAGAGTTCGGCATCCTTCTTGACGTAAAGAATCTGCTCGTTGGCGTGGTTCTGCTCGATGTAAGTCTTGGCAGCAGCCGGCAGCTGGTCTACGGTAATGATTTTGTCGCCGTCCTGACAAGCTGCGAAGAGCATCAGGCTGGCAAAAGTAAAGATAGTGACAGAGGCTTTGAGCTTCATAGTTTTCTTTGGTTTAGTTTGTTTAATGTTTGCGAACCACTACATATATGATTCATTTTCTTGGGAACAAAGGTAGCAATTATTTTAATTCGCCAAGCGTTCCAGCATTATTTTTTAGGAAATATTAGCCAAATGGCATCTTAATTGCATTAAGTTGTAAATTAGAGAATGCTTCAAGACGAGTTATCATCCTTAAGTTGGTCAGGAGTCTAGAAGTGGGAACTATTTGCAATACATTCGTCTTTAACTTCTTTAACTCCTTTAACTTCTTTAACTCCTCAAAAAAAATACAAATTCTTTCGCTCAACTTGATAAAAAGGGCGGTCGCATGCCACGACCGCCCTATCATAGGCATTTGTGTAAACTAATTAAGTTAAATTCTGTGTTTGTGTTGTGCTTTACCTATGACGTTTCGAATAACAACTAAAGAACCTTTTCGAGTTTTGCGATGTTCTCTGCCACCTGCTCGTCGGTAACCTCGTAATTCTGGAGGTTGCCCGACAGATACTGGTCGTAGGCGCTCATGTCAATGAGTCCGTGGCCGCTGAGGTTGAAGAGGATGACCTTCTCCTCGCCTGTCTCCTTGCACTTAAGCGCTTCGCGGATAGTGGCAGCGATGGCATGCGAGCTCTCGGGAGCGGGAATGATACCCTCGGAACGGGCGAAGAGCAGACCGGCCTCGAAAGTCTCGAGCTGAGGAATATCCACAGCTTCCATCATCTTGTCCTTCAGCAGCTGGCTTACGATGACGCCTGCGCCATGGTAGCGGAGACCGCCGGCATGGATATTGGCTGGCATGAAGTTGTGACCGAGTGTGAACATAGGCAGCAGAGGAGTGTAGCCTGCTTCATCACCGAAATCGTATTGGAACACACCACGCGTGAGCTTCGGACATGATGATGGTTCAGCGGCGATGAAACGTGTCTTCTTGCCATCGAGAATGTTGTGACGCATGAACGGGAAGGCCACACCGCCGAAGTTGGAACCGCCGCCGAAGCAGGCAATCACCATATCGGGATATTCGCCGGCCATAGCCATCTGCTTCTCTGCCTCGAGACCGATAATACTCTGGTGCAGCGCCACATGATTGAGCACAGAACCTAAGGTGTACTTACAGTTAGGCGTCGACATGGCCAGTTCGATAGCCTCGGAGATAGCAGTGCCGAGCGAGCCCTGGTTCATGGGATCGCGGGTGATGATATCCTTACCGGCTCGTGTCGACATCGAAGGCGATGCCTCTACGGTAGCACCGAAGGTCTGCATGATTGAGCGGCGATAGGGCTTCTGGTTGTAGGATATCTTAACCTGATAAACAGCGCACTCCAGACCGAAGACCTTGGCGGCGTAAGAGAGGGCAGCGCCCCACTGGCCGGCACCTGTCTCGGTGGTGATATTCGTCACGCCCTGAATCTTATTGTAATAAGCCTGCGGCAGAGCAGAGTTGAGCTTGTGGCTGCCTACTGGGCTTACGCTCTCGTTCTTGAAGTAGATATGTGCGGGAGTTCCAAGAGCCTTCTCCAAGCCATAGGCTCGAACGAGAGGTGTGGAACGATAGTACTTGTACATATCACGCACGGGCTCTGGTATGTCGATCCAAGCATCCGTCTGGTTCAGTTCCTGACGTGCCAGCTCTTCGGCAAAGATGGGGAACAGATCTTCTGCCTTCAGCGGCTGTTTGGTTGCAGGATGGATTGGAGGCAGCGGCTTGTTGGGCATATCGGCCTGGATATTATACCACTGCGTTGGAATTTCGCTTTCTTTCAGGAAAAAACGTTTCTGTTTTTCGCTCATGATGATTTAGTGTTTATTTTAGACTGAAATAGTTGTACTGCTTTTGATTTCTTGTGCAAAGGTAAGACAAATACTGTAAACAACATCCTATTAATGATTGTTTTCTCTATGAACAGCCATAAAATTCCCACTAATCGGCAGGCATAAGCATAAAAACGACCTCCGATTTGATATTTTTCGCTTAAAATTTGGCGTATATGGAACATTAGCTTATTTTTGTGACAAATATGGCAGTTGTTACACATTAATTAAATAATAACATCATGAAGAGAAAGGCTATACTCATTTTCATCGCATGCTTTGCCATGCAGATGGCTGCAAGCGCCCAGGAGGAGAAAACGCTGTTTAATCACATGGCTCTGGGCGTGAGCGCAGGAACCGACGGAATAGGCTTTGACGTGGCGGCCCAGGCCACCGATTTCCTCGGCATACGCGTTGGCGGAGCCTTCATGCCACGTCTGAAGTTTTCGGGCGACTACGACATCGATTCCGAAAGTGCTTCCATCACCAGCAACACCGTAACAATCGAGGGCAAGCTACACAAGGCCGACGCCAAAGTGCTCTTCGATTTCTTCCCCTTCCGCAAGAGCATCTTCCACATCACTGCCGGTGCATATATCGGAGGCAATCGGGTGCTCTCGCTGAGAAACAAGAACGAGTTCCTGGCACGTGAGGACTGGGGCGTAACAGGCGTCAAGATAGGCGACTATCGCGTAACGTCCGACGACGAGGGAAACGTAAAAGCCGACATCAGGGTCAACGCCTTCAAGCCATACCTCGGAATAGGTTTCGGCCGCACCATGCCACGCAACAAACGAGTGGGCGTGATGTGCGACCTCGGCGTGCAGTTCTGGGGCAAGCCCGGCGTTTGGGCCAACAGCAAGGACGACTGGGGCGAGGTTCACTACACCAAGCTCGAGAAGCAGGATTTCTCCACTGACGACAGCAACAGCGCCGACGCCAACAAAGCCATCGACATTATGGAGAAAATCATTGTCTATCCAGTGCTCAACATCCGTATCTGCGGGCGTCTGTTCTAAGCGTTAAATCATCACATTCTTATCATTAATCCTACAAGCCTTATGAAAAAATTCCTATTATTTGCCAGCGTAATGGCCATGGCTATCGTTGGTTTGCCTTCGTGCAGCAGCAGCGACGACGGCGACGACAACCCCGGCAAGGACAAGGACACCTCCGTAAACCTGCCTACACCTAAGTATGCCGACCTTGCAGCCACTATCATCTTCAACGAGCCTGTCAAGGGCAAGCCCAAAAACCTCTCAAGCAAATATGAACTTGCCATGAACAGCCTCACCATCACTGAGGACGGCGACGTATTCTTCAGCATCAAGAGAACACCCGTTGAGGACCCTACGCCTCAGCCCAGCGAAGAGCCGAATGAAGAGACCATCGTAGTTAAGCAGGCTGCCAAAAGCTTCGACGGCCAGCGCCTGATCCTCGACAAGAATGTAGGCTACGTGGACATCCTCAAGGTTACAAGAACTATCGTACACGCAAATGTGGTTGTCAACGTGGACTTCACCATCCCCGAGATGGGCGAATTCGCCTTCAGCAACGAAGGTGCACAAGCCACAGCTGAAGTGAATAGCGGCCCGCACACGGAAAGCACGTCAGTCACCAAGAACCTCTGCCGCACATGGAAAGTGCTCGGTAGCATACTGGACCTTGAAGGCGATGTAACCGTTTACAAAGAGTTCAACGGCAGCAACCTCAAGCCCATCTGCGACGAGGCAATCCGTCAGGGAGCTACGCTTACCGAAGATGAGAAGAAGCAGTTTGACAAGTCGATTGATCGTATCTTCATCACCCAAACAAACCAGTTCTTTATTGCTTATTCCGACGGAACTGTTGATTTGGCCTCTTACGCTTGGCAGCCAAGTAGTCAGGACACATTCAGGCTTACCTTCGTTAAGAGCTCTATGGGTAATAAATACCTCGACGACGGTACCACAGTCAAAGTTGCTTTCAAGAACAACCTCTGCAACCTGAAGCTGTCGACAAACATCACAGGCGAAAAGAAATACAAGGCAGCCCTCACCTTACGTCTGCAAGCGGCTTATTAAACTTTGAAAGCCAACACTTAAAACCACAATACCCTACCCCCGCCCTCTGCCCACCAACGGACAGAGGGCTTTGTGTTAGGGAATGATATAGGAGTTGACCTATTCAAAGGGAAATAAGCCCTGGAAGGGCGTTGGAATTTAGGCAGGGGGCGAAGAGGGCCTTTAGAGGATTGCCCTTGGGCCATCCGTGCCCGATGAGGGGAGCCAGAACTCCTCTGGCGACGGAGGAGGAGTGAGCGAAGCGAACGGAACCCCTGTATCATGTCAGGAGGTAT
>JAEEGJ010002226.1_pt1 | contig 119053 bp, 100 predicted proteins | sample 8958761 | NCBI WGS metagenome assembly JAEEGJ01 (sample SAMN16246546, study PRJNA631951) | gut metagenome | biome: gut microbiome; feature: rumen; material: RS-attached | host: Bos | place: Iran: Karaj | collected 2018-10 | reverse complement strand
GAAAAACGCCGCCAAGGCATACAAGATAGCGATGTACTTTGGCGAGAACTCAAAGCGTTATCCGATACAGTTGATAGTTGCATCCCTGGCCAACCAGTATCTGAAACTGCTGCGCTATCACGCCTGCCTCAGTGACCGGATGGACGAGGCGCAGATTGCCGCCGCAATCGGGCTGAATCCCTTTATCATGAAGCGGGATTACACCCGCTACGCCCGCAAGTATCCGCTCAAGTCCTGCATGAAGGCGGTGGCTATCCTGAAGGAATTCGATTACAGGGGCAAGAGCAACGCCCGCGGCGAAGCCACCGACGCAGACATGCTTTCCGAACTGGTTTCCAGATTATTGGCCTGTTAGTTTTCGCTCTCGAGTTTCAGGCCGGGAGTGTGCCAGACCTTCATATCATTCTGAGTACCATACACCAGATAGACTCCGCGTCCGCGGCTTAGCCAGTCTGATGCCATCTTGCGCCCCTTTTCCGGGCCGGCTACCATCAGTGCCGTAGCCAGGGCATCGGCAGTGGCACCGTCCTCTGCCAGCACGGTGGCGCTGAGAAGATTGTGAGTAACTGGCCGGCCGGTAGCGGGATCGATGGTGTGTGAATACTTGACGCCGTCCACCACATAATATTTGCGATAGTTGCCGCTGGTGACCAGGCTGCAGTCGGTAATCGATATAACATCCTGCTTCAATGCTCCGGACTCGTTGTTGCCGTCTTCAGGGCGATCTATCCATACGCGCCACTCGTCACCCCGGGCGCTGAGGCCTTTGCACACCAGCTCTCCGCCCAGGGACACCATATAGTTTTCGCTGCCCCATTCGTCCAGAACCCTGGCCACGACGTCGCATGAATAGCCCTGCGCGATAGCGTTGAAGTTTACCTTTCCACCTGCCGGCATCTGCAGATATGTTTGTCCGTCAGGGCCTTCTACCAGAGAATAGCGGTCCATTCCGACAACCGCCATGGCACTGTCAATGGCCTGCTGCGACGGCATCCTCCCCTCCTTGAAGCCGAATCCCCAGAGGTCGAAGAGCGGGGCGCCGGTGACGTCGAACGCGCCTCCGGTCTCAACCCACAACCTGCGCGAGAGGTTCATCAAATCTATAAAGATGCTATCCAGAGGCGGGTTTTCGCCGTTGTTGACCTTGGTAATAAGGGAGCCCTTGTTATAGCCCGACACCGACCAGTCGATGGCCGACAGGGTGTCGTCTATCGCCTTCTTGAGGCCGTCGGCGCGGGCGGCGTCATCCAGAGAACAGGTCACATAATAGGGACCGCCCTGCGCGAAGCCGGTGATCTGGATGTACGTGGAACGACCGCCGCAGCCTGCCAGAAGCAGGAGCAAAGCCAGTGTAAATGCGCGTAAAAACTTCATATAGTGCAAAAGTATAACAAAAATCTTATTAAATTTGCGTCTTGTATGGGTATGAATATTAAAAAGGTTATCACCGGTATGGTCGCTGTTGCAATGCTTTGCGTTGCCGCAACAGGTTGCATAAAAAACACCGCAACATACAATTACATGAGCGGGAATCTCACCTTTGACCTCCCCGAATATATCTATGCCGGCGATGTCGTAAAGCTTACCGCCCGCGGCATCACCACCCCCGAGGACCCTACCTGGGGCTGGGTGATCACCAAAATCCAAACCGATACCCTTTATACCCGCTCGATAGTCGTCAAGTTCCCCGACGAGCCCGCTGAATACACCGTCAAGGCCCTCGCATATCATCCCGATTATATCACAGAGAGTGTAAAGAGAACCGTCACCACGGTGGACACCACCCATATGACCGGTTCGCTGCAGGGCCTCCCCTACAACACCCAGAAGACCATTACCGACAGCCGCGACGGCCGTGCATACCGGTGGCTTCACATTGGCAGCCTGGACTGGTTCGCAGAGAATCTGGCGTGGAAGGGCGCAGGTGTCGTTTATGCCAAATCAGATGTGCTGAACCACGTGTTCGGCCGCCACTATACCTGGAGCGAAGCCACCGGAGGCAATATCTGCCCCGCGGGCTGGCGCGTTCCCACCAATACCGACTGGGAAAATCTTGGCGCCACCCTGTGCGGCAAGGCGGTTGAATTCGAGTCAGACTGGGACGGCGCGGCAAACAAGGTTACCGCAGATGTCTATTTCAACGGCGACCGCCTCTGGCCCTTCTCCGTCAACAACAAGCACGAAGTATCAGTAGACTGGAATCCCCTCCCCTGCGGCTATCAGCAGACGGGAGACGGCCGTTTCTATGGCCTCAAGACCTACGGAATGTGGTGGAGCGCTTCGGAATATGACGATAACAACGCCTACTACCGCTACATTTACTGGGACAGCGCCGACTTCAGACCGGGATTCACCGACAAGAACGGCATCGGCCTCAGCGTACGCTGCGTGCGCGGCACTCTTTAAGCTTTCTTTTCAGCCGCCTCCTTGCGGTCAAAAGCCTCTATTATCTTGGTCACCAGCGGGTGGCGGACAATATCCTCTTTGGTGAAGTTCACCACGGCTATGCCGCGTATTCCGCTCACCAGTTCGATGCCCTTCAGCAGGCCCGAATCGGCTTTGTTGGGGAGGTCAACCTGGGTGGCGTCGCCCGTCACGATAAACTTGGCGTCGTTGCCCATACGCGTCAGGAACATCTTTAGCTGCGAGAGCGAGGTGTTCTGCGCCTCGTCCAGAATCACGAACGCCTTGTCCAGCGTGCGGCCGCGCATATAGGCCAGCGGCGCAATCTGGATGGTGCCGTCCTCCATCAACGACTGGAGTTTCTTGGCGGGAATCATATCCATCAGTGCGTCGTAGAGCGGCTGCAGATACGGGTCAAGTTTATCTTTCAGATCGCCCGGCAGGAAACCCAGCCTCTCGCCCGCTTCCACTGCGGGGCGCGTCAGAATCAGCCTCTTGACCTCGCGGTTCTTCAAGGCCCGTACCGCCAGGGCAATGGCCGTGTATGTCTTTCCGGTACCTGCAGGGCCCAGGGCGAATATCATGTCGTTGTCGTAATACTCCTTTACCAGCCGCTTCTGGTTTGGTGTGCGGGCTTTGACGCATTTGCCGTCGGAGCCATAGACAATGATATACTCGCTGTCGGGCTGCATCACCACCTTGCCTATCTCCTCGCTGTGACCGTTGTTCTCGAACAGCGACTCCACATCGTAGCTGTTCAGGTTCATCTTGGTCATCTTTTTCTGAATCATCCGGTTCAGTTTCTCCTCAAAGATGGCAATCTGGTCGTCCGGTCCCACCAGATATATTTCGTTGCCACGGGAAGTGGCCTTGATGTGCGGGAAATATGCCGCAAATTGTTCAAAAAGCCGGTTGTTGACGCCCAGGATCTCTATCGGATCTATCGCGTCCAGGATTATTGTCTTGTTCAATATTGTGGAAATTTTTGTTTGATTCTATAGTATTCGCGCATCATCTTTTCGTACTGCGAGCGCTGCAGGAAGGCCTCCGGCTTCTGTACGAAATCCTCTATGGGAACCACGGTATAATTGGCCTCCATATGGCCGCCCTTGCCGCACCACAGCCAGGTGACCTTTGGCGGCAGCGTCTCTATGGAGCCGTCCTCCCGCCGTACCAGGGTGGCTATCAGCAGGATGCCGACCTGGCCATAGGTGATGCTCATATTTGATATGTAGTTGCCCAGCGAATAGGCAGTTATGCGACCGTCGACATATTCCACAGCCTGCGGCACATGCGGATGCGTCCCCACTATCATATCGACACCCCATCGGTAAAGATTGTTTTTCCAGCGCCGCTGCTCCGGATGATAGTCCAGATTATACTCCACGCCCCAGTGCGGCAACGCAATAATGAAGTCAGCGCCTCGGTTGCGGGCCCTCTCTATCGCATTCTTTACATACAGAGAATCCATCTGCCCCACCACGTACGGCTGCGGCACGGAGAAACCGTTCAACCCGTAAGTAAAGTTGATGAAGGCGATTCGGAAGCCGCCGGCGTCGATGATGGCCGGATTGGACATCTGCTCGTCAGTTTCGTCTTTGTATATACCGGTATACCGGACAGGCAGCCGGTCGTATGCCGCAAAAGTGCTGTCCAGCCCCCTCCGACCCTTGTCCAGGATGTGGTTGTTGGCCGCCAGGAACAGGTCTACGCCGGCGCCGATGGTCTCCTGGGCCAGCGATACCGGCGCGGAGAATAGCGGATAGCCGGAGAATGGCGTCACCCCCACCGGAAACTCCATATTGGCCACGCTGATATCGCAGCTGTCAAGATACGGCTTGATGTATTTGAAATAGGAACTGAAGTCGTAGGAAGAGGCCTTGGTGGTGTCGGCACCCGGAAGGCGGGCAAAAAACAATTGGCGGGAATGGGACATCACGTCGCCGATGAAACTGATGCGCAAAGTGTCGCGCTGGGCCGCCTGCGAAGCGGTTAAAAAGGCCATCAGCATCACCAGCACTGTGCATATCTTCTTCATAAGTACAAATATACGATTTTTGTCTTTACTTTATTAATGACTACCTTCGCATCGCTATGAAACTTTGTCGGATTCTTGCTCTCACAGCACTCTCTGCCATTTTTTTAACCGGCTGCGACGCGGTGCGTTCTGCACTCGGGAAGCCTACTTCCAAAGATATTGCCGAACTGCGCGCTCAGAAGGCTCAGATGCAGCGCACCGGCGATTCACTGGCGGTGGAGATGGGCGCCCTGCCCGATTCGCTCGAGACCTGCTCGGGGGAGATTGCCGAGGCCTATGCCGATACTGCCGCCGCAATGTCGCTGGTTTCAGTGCCGGCAGAAGCCGCCGTTGAAGAGACTGCAACCCAGCCTGACGCGGAAGAACCGCAGGCAAACGAACCTCAACCTCAAGAGCCTGAAGAAGAAGCCCCAGCAGGTCTGGCGAGCGGCTACTACGTGGTGCTGGGCAGCTTCAAGAACGAGGACAACGCCAAGTATTATTACAACAGCCTCTCCGCTTCGGGGGCCGATGTCCATCTGGTGAAGATGAAAAACGGGTTCACCGCTGTGATGATTTGCCACGGCAACACCTACGACGAGGCCTACAGCAAGATGCTGGACTTCTACAGCGACAAAAAGAAGCCGGAAGACATCTGGATCTACAACACAGCCAAGAAACTTCACATAGAATAACCGTGAAAGAAACTGTATTTACCCCCAAGCACATCGCCCTGGGCGCCAAGATGGCCCCGTTTGCAGGGTACAATATGCCCATTGAGTATTCAGGACTGATAAAGGAACACACCGCCGTGCGCGAAGGCGTGGGCCTGTTCGATGTCTCGCACATGGGCGAGATATGGGTGATGGGGGCCAAGGCCACCGCCCTGCTGCAGTACATCACCTCCAACGACATATCAGCTCTCTACCCCGGCCGGGCACAGTATTCCTGCCTGCCCAACGGCCGCGGCGGAATAGTGGACGACCTCATCGTGTATTGCTTCGGTCCGGAGAAATACCTTTTGGGTGTGAATGCAGCCAATACCGACAAGGACTGGGAGCACATCTGCTCTTTTGCGGATAAATTCGGAATGAAGGTCGGCATCGACCTTGTGAACGCCTCCGATGACACCTGCCAGCTGGCCATCCAAGGCCCCAAGGCTATGGAGCTGATGCAGAAACTCTGCAGCGAAAGTATCATGGACATGTCCAACTACACCTTCAAACAACTCACCGTTGCTGGTATAGAGAATGCCCTGCTGGCCACCACCGGCTATACAGGCAGCGGCGGATGCGAGGTGTATGTGACCAACGCCGACGGACTGCGCCTGTGGGATGCGATTATGGATGCCGGAGAGCCCTATGGAATTGTTCCGGTGGGCCTCGGCGCCCGCGACACCCTGCGCCTGGAGAAAGGCTACCTGCTCTATGGCAACGATATGGATGACACGACATCCCCTTTGGAAGCAGGTCTGGGCTGGATCACCAAGTTTTCCGAGTCCAAGGGCGACTTTGTGGACAAGGAGTATATGCTGGCGCAGAAGACAGAGGGGCTCAAGCGTCGCCTGGTAGCTTTCGAACTGATTGACAAGGGCATTGCCCGCCACGGATATTCAATCTGCGACGCCGACGGCAATCAGATCGGCCATGTCACCAGCGGCACCATGGGCCCGACAATCAAAAAAGCCATCGGCCTGGGCTATGTGGATGCACCCCACTACAAGACCGGCAGCGAGATCTTCATAAACGTCCGAGACCGCCTGCTCAAGGCTCAGGTGGTCAAGGCACCGTTCTGCTAGAAATTCTGGCACCATCTTTGACGGCATCTGCCTATCTGTATGAAACTATACCGCACACTGTTGGCAACCGTTCTGCTGCTCACCATATCGATTATGACTGCGGCAGGTTCGCTGCAGGATAACCTCAGGCGCCATATCGAGCGCCTCTGCTCCCCTGCCCTGATGGGCCGCGCGGCAGGCAGTAACGGTGAAAAACAGGCCGCCGGCTATCTGTTCGACCGGTTGGAAGAGATTGGAATCGAAATGCTTACCGACCGTGACGGCGATGCTTTCACCATTGTCGCCGCCGATAGCAGCCGGATAGAATCCGCAAACATTATCGGCATTCTGGAGGGGGAAGATCCCGACTTGCGCGAAGAGTATATAGTGATTGGTGCTCACCTGGACCATCTGGGATTCTACAGTATCAATGTAGACGGGGAGTCGCAGACTCGCATCTACCCCGGCGCCTGCTCCAACGCCTCCGGCATCGCTGCGCTGATTGAAACAGCCCGGATTCTGAAGGAAACGCCCGGAGAGAGACGGCGCAGCATAGTGTTCGTTGGCTTCGGGGCCATGGAAGAGCAGTTTGCCGGCAGCCGGTTCTTTGCCTCGCCCGACGGGTTTTCACAGATCGGCAGCGTCAAGATGATGATCAACCTGGATATGCTGGGCCGCGGCGGCAAGGACAACCCGTTTGAAATATTCACCTCCCTGCAGCCCAAACAAATCGCAACGCTTGTAAAGTATGTGGCGGAGAACGAATCGGTGACGGAGCAACCTGCAATGCACAACGGATGGGTGTTCGCCTCAGACAATCTCGCCTTTGACCAGGCCGGTATTCCGAGCCTGACATTCTCTACCGGCACATTCAAGGAGTACCGCACCGTACGCGACACTCCCGACCTGCTGCTCTCCGACAATCTGGCATCCCAAACGCTTTACATCGCCGCATTTGCGCAGTCGGTTTCCTCTATTGAGACACTGACCGGCGCAGGTAACGCTCCGGAAGGCAAGGTCTATGCTATGAATGAATGCGACGTTCCGCCGCAGTTCTTCCGCGGCGGCGTGCAGTCATTCCTGGAAAATTGGGTTTATAAGTACCTGAAATATCCCCAGGAAGCCGCCCTGGACGGCATTGAGGGTTTTGAACGGGTAGAAGAAGAGGCGAATAAGCATTTTTTCCAGTACAAGTTGGGCAAGCGACCGGATGTCTACTACAAAGCCACTGTATATGTATCGCTGATAGTCGAGGCCGACGGCAACGTGAGCAATGTCGCCATTGAACGCGGCGTGAGCGAGGCTCTGGATGCCGAAGCACTCAGAGTGGTAGGAGCGTCACCAAAATGGAAACCCGGCCAGCTCGACGGCAAAAAAGTTCGTACAAAAGTTGTCATTCCGGTGGAATACCGTCTCAAAAAGAGGTAATTTACTTATATTTGCAGCTCCTAGAAAATAGTTGCAAATGGATTACAATTTTGTAGAAATCGAGAAGAAGTGGCAGCAGTATTGGGCCCAGAACAAAACCTTTGAGGTCAATACCGATCCCTCCAAACCCAAATATTATGTGCTTGACATGTTCCCCTACCCCAGCGGAGCAGGTCTTCACGTGGGACATCCCCTGGGCTACATTGCCAGCGACATATACACCCGCTACAAACGTCTCAAAGGGTTCAACGTCCTGCACCCGATGGGCTACGACGCATTCGGCCTGCCGGCAGAGCAGTACGCCATCCAGACGGGCCAGCATCCCGCCACCACCACGGAGCAGAACATTGCCCGCTACCGCGGACAGATGGACAAGATAGGCTTCTCCTTTGACTGGAGCCGCGAGGTGCGCACCTGCGATCCCGATTACTACAAGTGGACCCAGTGGGCATTCCTCAAGATGTTTGCCCATTACTACGACAACGACGCTGACAAGGCGCTGCCCATCGAGACTCTGGTCTCCAAGTTCGAGCAGGGCGGCAGCGTCGCCGTGAACGCAGCCTGCGGTTCAGTGAAACCCTTCACCGCTGCAGAGTGGAAAGCGATGGACTACACGCAGCAGCAGGACATCCTGATGCAGTATCGCATCGCCTATCAGGGCGAAACAAGCGTAAACTGGTGCGCCCAACTCGGTACCGTACTGGCCAACGACGAGGTCAAGGACGGTCTCTCCATCCGCGGCGGTTTCCCCGTGGAGCAGCGCAAGATGCGCCAGTGGCAGCTGCGCGTGTCGGCATACGCCGGCCGCCTGCTTGACGAACTGGAAGATATCGACTGGACCGACTCCCTCAAGGAGATGCAGCGCAACTGGATCGGCCGCAGCCAGGGTGCCGAAATGGTCTTCAAGGTATATAACGGAAGCCGGGAATATGATATGACCATATTCACCACCCGCGCCGACACCGTGTTCGGCGTGACCTTCATGGTGCTCGCCCCCGAAAGCGAATGGGTGGAAAAGCTCACCACACCGGAGCAGAAAGCGGCCGTTGAGGCCTATCAGGCCGCTGCCCGAAAGAAGACGGAGCGCGAACGTATCGCAGAAACCCGCAAGGTCACCGGCGTATTCTCCGGTTCATACGCAGTGAACCCGCTCACCGGCGACAAGGTTCCCGTATGGATTTCTGAATATGTACTGGCCGGCTACGGCACCGGCGCCATCATGGCCGTTCCAGCCCACGATTCCCGCGACTACGCCTTCGCAAAGCAGTTCAACCTCCCCATCATCCCGCTGATTGAGGGTTGCGATGTATCACAGGAGAGTTTCGACGCCAAGGAGGGCATCATGTGCAACTCCGGTTTCCTCAACGGCAAAACCGTGAAGGAGGCCATTCCCGCCGCCATCGATTATATAGAGCAGAAAGGCCTCGGCCGCCGCAAGATCAACTACCGCCTGCGCGACGCCATCTTCAGCCGCCAGCGCTACTGGGGCGAACCGTTCCCAATCTATTATAAGGACGGCGTGGCCACTCCCGTTCCCGAGAGCGAACTGCCGCTGCGCCTGCCGCAGATTGACAAATATCTCCCAACCGAGACCGGCGAACCGCCGTTGGCACGAGCCAAAGAGTGGACCTACAACGGTTATCCTCTGGAGAAGAGCACTATGCCTGGTTTTGCCGGCAGCAGTGCATACTATCTGCGCTATATGGATCCCCGCAACAGCGAGGCTCTGGTTAGCCGCGAGGCCGACGAGTACTGGCGCAATGTTGACCTGTACGTCGGCGGCACCGAGCACGCCACCGGCCACCTGATCTACTCACGTTTCTGGAACAAGTTTCTCTACGACCTCGGCTACGTGTGCGAGAAGGAGCCGTTCAAGAAGCTCATCAACCAGGGTATGATCCAGGGCCGTTCCAACTTCGTATACCGCATCAACGGTACCAACAAATTCGTTTCTCTCGGTCTCAAAGACCAGTACGAGACCACCGAGATTCACGTGGACATCAGCCTTGTCAAGAACGACCGTCTGGATACCGAAGCCTTCAAGGCATGGCGTCCCGACTATGCCGATGCAGAATTCGTTCTGGAGAACGGCGAGTACATATGCGGTTGGGCCGTGGAGAAGATGAGCAAGTCGATGTTCAATGTGGTCAACCCCGACCTCATCTGCGAAAAATATGGTGCCGACACCCTGCGTCTGTACGAGATGTTCCTCGGTCCCATCGAGCAGAGCAAGCCGTGGGACACCCAGGGCATCGACGGCGTTCACCGCTTCCTGCGCAAGTTCTGGAGACTGTATTTCGACGGCGACAACTGCGCCGTAACGGAAGACAAGCCCACGGCCGACAATCTCAAGACCCTGCACCGCCTAATCGGCAAGGTTCAGTCGGATATAGAGGACTTCTCTTACAACACCTCCGTGAGCGCCTTCATGATTGCGGTGGGCGAACTCGCCGACCAGAAATGCACCAGCCGCGAGGTTCTGGAGCCTCTGGCTATTCTCATTTCGCCGTTCGCTCCCCATATCGCAGAGGAACTCTGGAGCATCATGGGCCACAAGGAGAGCATCAGCTTTGCCGCATTCCCCGAATACAAAGAGGAATATACGGTAGAGAACTCCATGGAATACCCCGTCTCCTTCAACGGCAAGCTCCGCTTCAAGATTACCCTGCCTAAGAGCATGACGCCTGCCGAGGTAGAGGCAGCCATCCGCGCCGACGAACGCACTCCCAAATACCTGGTCAGCGGCCAGGTCCGCAAGATCATAGTTGTTCCGGGCAAGATTATCAACGTAGTCTGCTAGGCTATGGCAAGCAAATCCACCTTCCGCAAAGTGCTTGTAACCTTCAAGGAGTACCTGCTGATTACGGTGGGACTGCTTATGTATACCACGGCATGGGCGGTATTCCTGCTCCCCAACAACCTGGTGGGCGGCGGCATCACCGGCCTTGGTTCCATAATCCAGTACAGCACCGGCTTCAACGTGGCCTACTCATACATCATTATCAATGCAATACTGGTAATAATTGCACTGAAGGTTCTGGGCGGCGGATTCGGAGCCAAGACCATTTACGCGCTGATAGTCACGTCACTGTTCCTGCGTTTCCTGCCTGGGATGATTCCACAGGATTTCGTCACCAACTTTACAGCCGACAACGGCAAGTTGATGTGCGTAATATTTGCCGGAGCACTGATAGGACTGGGCATCGCCTTGACATTCGCCCAGGGCGGCAGCACCGGCGGCACCGATATCATTGCACTTATTGTGAGCAAGTTCTATCGGGTTTCGCCCGGTACGGTCATAGCCGTTCTGGACCTGGTGATAATAGGTTCGTCCCTGCTGATACCCAACGGCGCTCCTTTCAGCGAAAAGCTGCTGATAGTGATTTATGGTTTCGTACTCACGGGCGTAACCAACTATGCCCTTGACTTTGCCATAAACGGCCGGCGGCAGTCGGTCCAACTGTTCATCTTTTCAGAGCAGTACGAGACTCTCACAGACCGTATCTGCAACGAGATCCACCGCGGAGTCACCCTCCTTAACAGCCAGGGCGGATACTCAAAACACACTGGAAAACTGGTTGTCGTTATAGTAAAACGTACAGAAACCAGCAAAATTCTCAAACTTATCAAGGAGGTCGATCCCGATGCCTTTATCTCTATAGGTAACGTCTCAGAGGTATACGGCAAGGGTTTTGAGCCTATCAAGAAATCGTAAACGTACATCACGTTTTTAAAAACGGAAAAACAATGCTCCGGATTTTTCCGGGGCATTGTCGTTTTATTTTTTACACGATATTTTAGCACATATAAAACATTATATATGAAAACACTATCCATTGCCTTTCTCGTAGTAACACTCTCTTCTTTAGCTTCCACCCTATGTATTATCGCTGTTCTGGTCGGCCGCCGGAAACGCGCCCTATCACAACAGTTCAAATACCCCGTCGCCGGCGAAGCCGTAAGCCAGGTGCCAGACGGTGTCTTGGAAGAAGAGGCCGCCATCTACGACATCTCCGACCGGAAGGCGACCGAACTGATGGACAAATTCAAAATGCTGATGGAAGAGCACAAGCCCTATCTTGACCCAAAGGCCAACATAGATGCTATAGCCAATACTCTCGGCTCCAACAAAACAGCCCTTTCAAAGATGATTAACGACAAATTCGGGATGAACTTCAGACAGTTGCTCAATTCTTTCAGGATCAGGGAGGCCATTATGCTGATATCCAAGCACAAGAACATCAGCCTGGAGGATCTGCGAATCAAGAGCGGGTTCAACTCCACCAGCACCTTCAATTCGTCGTTCTCCCGGTTTACCGGATGCACGCCCGGCGAGTATTGCAAGAAAGTCACGGGGCGATAGGTATGTTTTTGCTGACAAGACTCCGCAACCGCCGCAAACAGCGGCGCAAGAGCAAAGAAATAATAGCTCTGGCAAACATATTATTGATGGAGGGAGACCTGTACCTTGACACTACCCTGAAATGCAGCAGGGTGGCACAGGGAATAGGCAGCAACCGTACATATCTCTGGGCTGCACTCCACACGCTCGGACACGGGTTCCAGGGATATCTGGCAAGATTCAGAATCATCTATTTCGTAAAGCACGCCCGTGAACTGGCGTTCCTGCCAAAAGACGAGATAGCGGAGCGATGCGGGTTCACTCACGAAAAGTATCTGAACAAGTATCTCAAGGAGATGTTCGGGATGACCCTTTCTGAATATCTGAAGATTATCCGGCGGGAAAAGCTGCCTACATGAACAGTTTATCAATCTCTTTGAGAGATGACGGCAGGGTGAATACCACCACATGGTCGTAAGCCTCTATGCGGGTACTTCCGTAGGCGATAAACGACTCCGTGCCCCGGATCACACCGCCGATAATGGCGTCACGGGGAATCTCAAGGTCCTTGACGGGGGCCTTGGTAACCGGACTGCCGGGATGGACAATGTATTCCAGCGCTACGGCGTCACTCTCGCTCAAGTACTTGATAGAGCGGATTTTGTCGGTGAGTGTAAACCTGAATATGCGGCTGGCGGAGAGGATTTTCTTGTTGATGACTGCATCGACACCCATTCCCTCTGCCAGCTTTATATATTCTATGTTCTCCACCTCTGCGATGGTTTTGTTCACACCCATCTTCTTTGCGGCGGCACAGGTCATGATGTTGGTCTCGGAGTCACCTGTCACCGCCACGAACACGTCGCAGCCCTGGATGTTCTCTTCGTAAAGCCAGTCGGTATTGCGGCCGTCACCGTTTATTATCATCGTCTTCTCCAATATCTGTGACAGCTCCTCGCAGCGGGCGCGGTTGTGCTCGATGATCTTCACGGAAGGTATCGTCTTTTCAAGTTTGGCTGCCAGTATTTCGCCCATGGGGCCGCCGCCAACTATGCAGACACTCTTCACTGCCACCTCTTTCTTGCCGGCCGCCTTGAGTACCTCATATACAGTGTCACGCAGCGCCATTGCATATACCAGGTCTCCCAGGCGCATCTTGGAATCCTTTGTGGGAATCAGTGTGCCTTCTCCGCGCGAAATGGCAACGATGCGGAAAGGCAGATTCTCTATCGGATATACGAAATCTGATATTTCACGGCCGATAAGGGGGGAATCCTCCTCTATTTTGAACTCTATCAACTGCAGCTTTCCATGGCCGAACTGGACAAACTCCGTCATACCAGACTCGCGGACCAGGTCGGCAATTTCGTAGGCCGCCATCCGCTCCGGATAGAACATCAAATCGATGCCAAGCTGGGTAAAAAGAGACTTGTTGTCGTATGAAAGATATTCTGCGGTGTTGATGCGGGCGGTGACTTTCTTTGCCCCCATCTCCTTGGCCAGCAGGGCCGACACGATGTTGACATTCTGGTCCTTGTCGGGGAAAACGGCCACGAACAGGTCTGCCTTATCCACCTTGGCGCTCTGCAGCACGCTGATAGAGGTAGGGGTGCCGAAGATTGTGACGGCATCCACAACCTCGCCCGCTTTGGTCAGACGCTCGGCATTGTTGTCGATTATGGTGATGTCGTGGTTTGACTCACCCAGAAGTTTTGCCAGATGGCAGCCGACTTCCCCGGCGCCTGCAATTATTATCTTCATTGCTCAAGTTTCGCAAGAATTGAAATCTTGTTCTTATGTACGTTAGGACTCTTGCGAATCTTTTCCTACCGCACAATCTTTTATAACGCTACCCCAACCCTAAACCGAAGCTATGAAGCTTTGCTTCAAATCCCTTCCCCCGGGAAAGGGACTTACCCTACGCCCTTCGGGCTTTAATTACTCCCCAGTCCTATGAGCCGCAGGAACTCGCTGCGGGTACGCATGTCCTTCAGGAATACGCCCGTGAATGCGCTGGTGGTGGTTATCGAGTTCTGCTTTTCGACGCCGCGCATCTGCATGCACATGTGTGCTGCTTCAATAACAACGGCCACGCCCAGCGGCGCCAAGGTGTTCTGGATGCAGTCGCGGATCTGCACCGTAAGGCGCTCCTGCACCTGCAGGCGGCGGGCGAAGGTCTCCACCACGCGGGGAATCTTGCTCAGGCCGGTGATGTATCCGTTGGGGATATATGCCACGTGCGCCTTGCCGTAGAACGGCAGCATGTGATGCTCGCACATAGAGTAAAGGTCGATGTCCTTGACCAGCACCATCTGCTGATATTCCTCCTTGAACATCGCGCTGCGCAATATCTCCTCTCCGTTCTCTCCGTAGCCCTTTGTAAGGAACTGCATGGCCTTGGCCACCCGCTCCGGAGTTTTCAGAAGCCCTTCGCGCTGCGGGTCCTCGCCCAGCAGCCGCAGAATCTCGAAATAGTGCTTCTTGAGTTCTTCGGTAGTGCCAGCGTCGTACTGCTCTATAACCTTGTAAGCCATTCTGATAGTTATTATCATACAAATTTAGCATTATAATTCAAAAAACCGGATTATTGGGTTAACTTTGAATCGGAAAGATGCGCGGATGCGGGTGACAAAGGCAAAAGAAATGGAAGATATTATAACTATCCGGAACGTTTGCAAGACTTACCACATCGGCAAGACGGAGGTCAGGGCGCTGGATTGCGTCAGCCTGACAATCTGCAAAAACGAATATGTCGCCATAATGGGCCCTTCCGGCAGCGGCAAATCCACACTGATGAACATTCTAGGATGCCTGGACACCCCCGACAGCGGCTCCTATGCCCTTTGCGGCAGGGATGTCAGCCGGCTGAAAGACGACGCCCTGGCCGATGTCCGCAGCCGGCAGATAGGCTTCGTGTTCCAGTCGTTTGCGCTTATGCCCCGCCTTTCGGCGCTGGAGAATGTCGCGCTGCCGCTCATTTATGCCGGCGTGCCGCGCGCCCGACGGCTGGAAAGGGCACGCAAGGCGCTGGAGCTCGTGGGCCTGGGCGAACGCATGGAGCATGATCCGTCCGAACTTTCCGGCGGACAAAAACAGCGCGTGGCGCTTGCCAGGGCCCTGATCGGCAATCCCTCCATCATTCTGGCCGACGAGCCCACCGGCAATCTGGACTCCGCCACTTCTGAAGAAATCATGTCGCTTTTCAACGATATTCACGCCGCCGGCAACACGGTGATACTGGTGACTCATTCAGAGCAGATTGCCGCTCATGCGCGGCGCATTATTTGCATACGAGACGGAATGGTTGAATCTGACTCACAAGTCCCTTCCCCGGGGGAAGGGATTTGAAGCAAAGCTTCATAGCTTCGGTTTAGGGTTGGGGTAGCGTTATAAAAGACTGTGCGTTAGGGAAAAGTTTCGCAAATATCCTAACGTACATAAGAACAAATAAACACATTTGCGAAACTTGTGCGATGAAACTTTATACAAAAACGGGCGACGAAGGCACCACAAGCCTTGTCGGCGGGCAGCGCGTAAGCAAGTGCAGCAGCCGCGTCTGCGCCTACGGCGATGTAGACGAACTGATATCCTATCTCGGCGTGATTCGCGCGCACGCAGAAGGCCAGTCTTTTTGTGATGATTTATTCCAAATCCAGCAGCATCTTTTCGAAGTATCTTCTTACCTGGCCTGTGAAGGCGAGTGCAGCTACCTCAAGCCGCTGGAGATAGAGGCCAAACTGGCTTTCCTGGAAGAGAAGATTGACAAATTGACGGATCTTTTGCCCAAGAAATTCTCGTTTGTGATACCGGGACCGCCGGCCCTTTCGGCAGAGATTCACGTGGCCCGCACAATTTGCCGCAGGTGCGAACGCGCAGCCGTTGCAATCGAGGCCAGAAGTACCGTCGACATAGACTGCACAAAATACCTTAACCGCCTGTCTGACTACCTTTTTGCCCTTGCGCAAACAGTCGTTTCGTAACTTATGTGAAATATTTATTTCGTTTTCTATTGCATATTAAAAATTATTATATCTTTGCAGCCCTTTTAAGGAAATAGCACGAATTTTTAATCAGTTTTTTTGATATGTACTGGACACTTGAGCTTGCATCCAAACTGGAAGATGCACCCTGGCCCGCAACCAAAGACGAGTTGATTGACTACGCCACCCGCAGTGGCGCACCCCTCGAAGTAATAGAGAACCTGTCGGACCTCGAAGATGACGGCGAAGTCTACGAATCCATCGAAGACATCTGGCCCGACTACCCCACCAAAGAAGATTTCTTCTGGAACGAGGAGGAATATTAGTAGAAAATAACGGGACAATCCCGTCTAACTAATTGAAATTCAATAAGTGAGGCAAGTGAAAATAAACTTGTCTCTCTTTTTTTATGCCCAAATAAACTTGTCAGAAATACCGATAGAACGCACTCCAAAGGGTTGGTGATTTCAACGATTTGGATTTCCTTGTCTATTTTTTGTCATCTTTTCGTATTTTTACAATATGACAACTACTCGAGTTTATATCGTCTTCTACTCAGGCAGACCGATGAATTTTAAAGCCATTTCCGAATTATCGGAAGTAGAACCTACATACACAGAAGTCAAAGGCGAACCAAGGATTAGCCGCATTGATGGAAGGGTTCTTAAAACCCAAACTGAGAATGGCGAATGGATTACGAAAACGAACCCTGTCAATAGATTTGATTATCATCTACCCGTCTCACACGGCAAAAGCGTTGTACGACAGTTCAACAAACTGATGAAGGCAATCAAAAACCCCAAGCAACTGGGAGCGTATTGCAAAACCCACGGCATTAAGGTTTATGTAGAAGTTGTGCTTGAAGGTATCACTGATACCTACTCCTTTCCCTACCTTTATATGGATAAGAAGTTTGTTTCCTTCCTCGCCGATTTGAACAATGCCGAAGTAGATTTTGATATTTACACAGAACCTTGGAACAAAGACGGCAAAGACTACAAAGAACCCTTTATTGTCCTTCCTTCGGGAATAGAACTCTACAAAATATAAGTCCTCGCGCCATTTGTATTCATATATCCTTGTCTATTTTTGATTAACCGATATTTAAAATGCTGATTATCAGTAACTTGATTTTCGAAAATCCTATGGAACGAGGAGGAGTATTAATCTGAAATAGGCGTTAATACAAAAACGACCCGGCGAAGAAGTCGGGTCGTTTTTGTTATTACATCCTGGCTTTGAAGAATTTCAAGTAGCCGCTGTCCCAGCCTTTGGGCGCGGCGTGGTCCATTGTCGGATAGAAGGTCATCTGTTTGTCCGAAGCCGGGGTAAGTGCATTGTTGTAGGGAGCGATATTGGTATGCGCCGGACAAATTCTGTCCCTCAGTCCGATGGCGGCCATGATAGGGCAATTCACCTTGGTAGCCAGATTCTTTGTGTCGAAGTATGACAGGAATGCATACATCCTGGCATCGTCCCAGCCAAGGGCTTTTTTGCAGTTCTGGGCCATGGAGGGAAATCCACCGCCGTCATTGGCCGCAATAACAAAGTAATCCGGGAAGTCTCCCATAAAAGCCACGGCTGCCGCCAGGGCCTTTACAGGATACTCTTTGCTGAGCGCCGCCGCAGCATAGGAGAACGCACCGCCCTGGCTCATACCTTCCACGAAGATATTCTCCGTATCTATCCGACCTTTCACCTTTTCATCTTCACACAAGGCCAGGAATCGGATGCCCTGTACACAGTCCATATAGGCTCCGCGATAGTAATAACTGTCTTTGTCTCCAAAGTTGACTGTGAACCACTGTTTGTCGTACGGGTTCACAAAATCCTCTTCGATACCGTCTTCCCTCAGTGTTGACGTGCGGGCGTTGAGCCGCTGGCCGCGTGTGGAAAGATAAAGATGGGCAAAATCCGACCGCCCCGACGGACAATACAGTTTGCCGGTGCCGGGAAAATCGTCGTAACCGTAATAATGGACAATGGCCGGATGCTTCTTGCCGTCGGCCACAGGCTCCACGTAATAACCACGGATGACCATCGGATCCCCCGCCAGACCGTCCGGGATGGAGTTCATAACCACCATATATGTACCGCTGAACTTTGTGGGGACAAAGCTCACACTCATATCGACTCCCTTCAACTGTTCATAGGCATCATTCCAGAATTCATCAAAGTCAGCCTGTTTGTCAGGAGCCGATACAATCTGGAAAGGATCCACGCCGAACGGTACTGACGACAAGAAAGGCTCGTCATTCACCTTGCCTGTGGCCCTGTAGAAGCCGGGCTCTATGTTTTCTTCTGTTGTAATGGCGATGTCGGCAGTGCCATTGGCAGCAACGTCTTCATTCAACTCGACCGTCAGATACTTTTTGTTCTTGTCGGAATAGATGGTCAATATGATTTCTGCGGTTGCTTTAACTGCATTGGGATTGACCAGATGCAGATTGAAGACCGGCTTGCCTTCAAAAATGTGATTTTCTGCCGGAATCGAACAGGAGTACTGGAACGGTTCAAGGTCCTGTTCTTCCTGCTCTTCCGGTTCCTGGGTTTGCTCCTGATTCTCTTCTTGATTGGTATTCTCCGGCTTACCGCAGGAAAAGACCAGAATCAAGACAGAAAGGAGGGCCAAAAGTATGGAAGTCTTCTTTTTCATAGGTCAAAACCCCAAATAATTATGAGTTATTCACTGACGCGGCCGGTGTATTCTTCTACGCCGGTCTTGCCGAAATCCTGTGAGAAGAATTTCTTGGCGGCATCTTCTACGGCGGGGGCCCACGGGTCAGGGCCGCCGGCACGCTGTACAACCCACAGCCTCAACTCTTTCTTGTGCCAGTTGACAACGCAGTTGGTGCTCCAGGCACCGCCGTGGCCGAACCAGGAGTCTTCGCTGTCCACAACCGGCGCCACCAGACCGAGCGAATAGCCTCCCAAGCCTTCGGGGCGGGTGGATACGGCCAATATAGATTTTACGGTTTCCTCCTTAAGGATGCGCACGCCATTCTCGCCTACGCCCAGATTCATCAGCATCTTGTAGAATTTAAGCTGGTCTGCGGCAGTAGTCCACAAGCCGGCGCCGGCAGATGCAAAGACGTGGGAGTCATTGTACGGCCGCTGCTGCATGGCCATCTGCTCTACCCAAACGGCAGGAGCATGATCTTGATATTCGTAAAGCTCTATCTTGTTTTTCAACTGGCGGTCGGTGGGCCAGAACCAGGTTGATTTCATACCCAGCGGATCCAGCACCTCCTGCTTGAGGTAGTCTTCCCATTTCATACCGGTGACAACCTCAACCACGGCGGCGCCGATATCGATACCGGTGTTGGAATATGACTCTTTTGTACCCGGCTCAAAGAAGATGGGAGAGGCTGCCGCTATAGCGGCCGTCTGACGCAACGGCGCACCGCCGGTCCATCCGCCACCCTTGATATTGCCCTGCTTGGCGCTGATTTCGAACGGGAAGCCACCGGTATGGTTGAGTACCATACGTATGGTGAGCACGTTCTTGGCTTTGTGCAAGGTCCTGACGCCGTCCTTTTCGCTGTCCATCACCCAGAGTTCGGCAAACTCCGGCAGATACTTGGACACCGGGTCATCCAGCGATATCTTTCCTTCCTCTACCAGTTTAGCGATGGTCACACCGCAGAAGCCCTTGGTCTGGGAGCACTGCATGAACACGTTGTCCATTTTGATGCGACGCTTCTTGGCTACGTCGGCATATCCCACGCAGCAGGTCTCCTGAACTCCGTCCTTATAAAAAACGTTAATTGCGCCGGGCAACTCGCCGCTGTCCACGTAAGGCTGCAGTGCATCCTTGGCATAATGGGTTTTGGAATCTTTTGCTCCTCCGGCCTGCAGCGGGACTACAAGGCAGAACAATGCTGCCAGAACAATGATTATTCGATTTATCTTTTTCATCATAGACAAAGATACACATAAAAATTTTTGTTTCTCCACGGAGTTATCTGTATATTTGATAGACAATTTTAATACCCGTGCATTTGCGTCTGAACAAACGATGGCGGCTCGGGACGGGCAAGGCCCTCCTAGCCGCGGTATCCGCAGTTTTTCTGTCTGCGGGCGCCTTTGCGCAAACCGCCGTACCCGATTCGGATGCGGTGGAACAGAATGGCATTGCCGTCGTGCTCAAGGTGAACACCGTGACCCTGCCGCTTCTGGTGGCCAATTTCGGAGTGGAAATCCAGCCGATAGACCACTGGTCCGTCAACCTCCCTGTCTATTATTCAGGGCTTGACTGGTTCTCCGAGACAGTGAAGTTCCGTACGCTGGGCGTGCAGCCCGAGGTCCGCTATTGGCTCCGGCCCGGCTTTCACGGCTTGTTTTTCAACGCGCACGCTACCTTCGCCTATTATAATATAGCCTGGGGTGGTGACTACCGCTATCAGGACCATGCCCGTAAGACACCTGTCTTCGGCGGGGGCATAGGCATCGGCTACAAGACCAACATGAGCGAAGACGGGTCTTCGCCATGGGGCATAGAGTTCGGCATAGGCGGCGGCGTGCTACCCCTGCATTACGACTACTATTTTAATGTTCCTAACGGCCGTCTGGCCGGAGAAGACAAACACACGTACTGGGGTCCGGACCAGGCGTTCGTGTCGTTTACCTACAGTATCGGACAGGCAAAAAAATCCAGGAAATGAAACGACACCCTCTGATATCACTACTTTGCATTCTGGGTATGATTGCCGCAGGATGCAGCGTCCATGAAGTACCTGAGGGCGGCGATGACAGTACTGCTGTTGCCCTCTCCCTCAACATCATCCTGGACGAAGAAATGCCACTGTTCACCTCGGTGGACTTTTCCACAAAGGCAGCGGCGGCACAGGCAAGGTACATTGTCCGCTTCTTCCCCCGCATCGGAGACCATTATGTCACCGACGCCCCTTTTGAATTTGTCAAAACAGAAGCGAACCTCTCTACCCGGACCTACTCCCTCGGCGTCTACCCTATGGACTATCACGTAGAAGTCTGGGCCGACTGGCTCCAGGGCGATACTCCGTTCTACTCTACTGCCGATTTCGGTGCGATAGGAGTTGGCACAACTCCCTATTCCGGGGCGGACAAATATCGCGACGCCTTCTGCGGATCGTTTGACATAGACCTTTCTGCCTATCCTGGCAACAACAGCATCGCCACCGCCGAGGTGACCCTGCACAGGCCAAATGCCCGGTTCACATTCATCGCCAACGACCGCGAGGATTTCCTCCGCTACTGGGCTTCTGAAACCGCCCTGAACGACGGTACCGGAGTCAAGGATCCCGATTCCATTGACCTCGACACATTCCGTGTCCGCGTCATATATCCGCAGTATATGCCAAGCGAATACAATCTGCATGACGGTGAAATAACCGACTCGGCCACCGGCGTATGGTTCGAAACCGGTATGTCCATGCTTAAAGACGGTACCGTACAGGTCGGATGGGACTGGGTGCTGGCAGACGGAGAGTCTTCTTCTGTGATGGTATCCCTGGAATTCCTGGATAACCGCGGCACCTTGATCAACCGTATCGACAACATTCTGATACCGGTTGCGCCTGGCAAACTTACCACCGTAACGGGCAAGCTGCTCACCAACAACATCAGCAGCGGCATCATCATCGACCCGTCGTTCGACGGCGAGTTCATTGTTCACATCAATTAACGCGCAAGGGATATGAAAACTCTAAAGACAATAACAATCATTTGCGCGATGGCTTTCCTTTCGCTTGCCTGCAGCAGGGATATCGCCTCCGACAACCCCGTCAGCGCCACATTTGCAGTGGATATCCCCGCAACAAAGGCTATGAGTGACGGCGCCTTGGCCACCGAACTCAGCGTAAGGGTGTTTGACGCCAATCATAACTATCTGTATGAGCAGACCGCCTCGCGCGGCGAAAACGGCTGGAGCGTGACGCTCAAGCTGGTGCCCGGCACCTATTCTTTCAGTTTCTGGGCCTGCTCCCGCACCTCCGACGCCTTCTCTTTTGACGGGGCGTATATGACCCTCAGCTATCTCCTGATGGATATGAATTCCGGCGCCGAAGACGCTTTTTGGGCCTCCATCGCTGATTTGGAGATTACCTCCAAGTTTGAACGCGGCGTCACCCTCAAACGCCCGTTCGCTTTTCTGCGGTTTGCTTCCGACGGTTTCATAAACGAATCGCTGGAGGGTGCCACATCATCCTTTAGAATCACCGGAGCCATGTGCACCCGCCTGAATCTGATTACCGGCGAGGCAGATGAGGCGGCTCGTTCTGTGGCATACAAGGCCGCGCCAGTCAGCGACGAGACGATAGGCCGGCACGCTGTTGTCGCCGCCGCCTTCGCGCTTGTTCCCGAAGATGGCGTTACAGCCTCACAAGTGGACTACACCGTCACTCTCCGGGATGGACGGGATATCAGCGGCTCCGCAGGCAATGTACCTTTGGCCAGAAACTATACCACAACCATAAAAGACTATTGATAATACAAACTAATAATTATGAAACGTTTATTTCTACTTTTCTCTGTCATTGCCGCCTTTGCCCTTACGGCGGGCTGCAACCGGGAGGAGGCTGGCGAACCGATGAACGCAGATATGGTCACAGCCACCTTCAATGTGACCATGCCTGGCGACATCGCCACCAAAGCCATCAGCGATGGAACCCAGGCCACAGAGCTTTTGTTCAGGGTATTCGATTCCGAAGATCGTCTCCTGACGTCGCTTAACCAGACCGTTGCCGTAACGGGCAAGAAAGCCACCGTCACGGCCAAACTCGTTCGCGGCGTCACCTACAAGTTTGTTTTCTGGGCACAGAAGCCCGGCAAATACACTCTGGCCAACGACTCCAACGGCCATCTGGCTGTCACACTCACAAACAGCAAGCTGGCTTCTATGATGAACGACGACGAATTTGATGCATTCTATGCAATGAAGGCTTTAGCACCCAAGAATGCCGACTTTGCAGAGAACATCACCCTCTACCGTCCGTTCGCACAGATTAACGTGGGTATCAGTGCAGATGACATCGCCACCGCACAGGCCAATTCGGTTGATGTGGCAGGCTACCTCAATACCGCGTTCACCATCAAGGGCGTGAAGAACAGCCTGGACCTGCTTACCGGCAAGGTTTCCGGCAGCGAGGATGTGACTTACACCACCTCGGCTGCGCCCAACGACAATATCGCCACCCGCGACGGTACTTCTTACAAACGCATAGCAATGGTCTATGTACTGGCTCCCGCAGATCAGTCCGCTACCGTGCAGACAACTCTCAACGTCAAGACCAGGCAGAACCGCACCATAGAAGTCAACTTCTCACGCGAGGTGCCCAACGTTCCGGTTCTCCGCAACCACCGCACCAACATCGTAGGTGAGGTTTTCTCTCTTGAGGGCGTATTCAACGTAGTTGTGGACGAGAACTTTGACTCTCCCGACAAGGAGGTTCAGCTGGAAGGACAGCAACAGGCTACTACAACTTACACCGTATATATCCAGGAGAGCATCGACAATGGTTCTGTAGCTCTTACAAGCGATACCAATCAATTCGAAGAGGGTGTCAGGGTTAACCTTTCCGTGAGAGCAGACCAGAATTATGAGCTTTCTTATCTCGCTTATGCACCTGCAGACGGCGGAGCTGCTGTAGACATCGATTTGAAAACACTGTCCTTCCAGATGCCGGCGTATGACGTTGTCGTAACTGCTCGCTTCAGCCAGACTCAAACACCACCGACTCCTTCCGGCAACGGCAGCGGTACGGCCGACGATCCTTATACCGTCGCAGGCGTGAGGGCTTACATAGACGAACTTGGAACTGCTGTTCCCAGTGAGCGTGAAGTTTACGTCAAGGGTATTGTTTCCAGACTTGCAAATAACGGACAGTTCAGCGCAAGGTATGGCAATGCATCATTCTTTATGAAAGACCCCGACGGACAGGACGAGTTTGAGGCTTTCCGTGTCAATTACTTCAACAATGCCGCATGGCAGGAAGGAGACAGGCTGATTGAGACCGGACAGGAAGCCGTTGTATTCGGCAAGGTAACGCTGTACACACCCAGCAACGGCGATCCCGTTTACGAGACCTACCAGGTCAATAAGGATGGCAATGTATACAACGGCTATCTGATTTCCCTCAGCGATTCCGGCACGACTCCCACGGTTGCTGATACTCCGGTAATCACTGCTGCCAGCGCAACCGGCGCCAACACCACCGTAATCCCTGCCGAGGCAGGTGCTGCCCTGACAGTTACCATAACCGGTACCAATGTACGCTACACCACCAACGGCAGCGACCCGACCGCAAATTCCACTGCATACACCGCTCCGTTCACCGTAACCCAGGCCTGCGTCATCAAGGCCATCGCAATAGGTGAGGGCAACACCCAGAACAGCGCAATTGCAAGCCTGACAATTACCAAGGCGGTAACCCCCGGCGGCAATAATGGCAGCGGCACAGCCAACGATCCTTATACCGTAGCCGGTGTAAGGGCTTACATCGACGGTTTGGGCACCGCAATCCCCAGCGACAAGGAAGTTTATGTGAAAGGTATTATAAAGAGCCTTGGAAATAACGGTCAGTTCAGTACTCAGTTCGGAAATGCCACATTCAATATGGTAGACAATCTTTCCGATACCGAAGATTTTCAGGCATACAGGGTCCTCTATTTCGGCAACCGCGCCTGGGTAGCGGGTGATGCCCTCATTGAACTCGAAAAGCAGGCCGTAGTATGCGGCAGGGTAACCCTCTTCACAAAGACTGATGGGACAAAAATATACGAGACTTACCAGGTTAATAAAGAAGGTGATGTATACAATGGCTATCTGGTATCACTTGACGGCAAGAGTGCTGCCGCCACGGCGCCCAAGATTTCTGCCGCTGATGCCACCGGTGCCGCAACAGAAGTGATTCCTGCGGCCGACGGCTCTTATCTTACCGTCTCCATTACCGGTTCCAATGTACATTACACCACAGACGGCACCGATCCGACGGCAAGTTCTGCCACCTACACAGCTCCGTTCAAGGTAACTTCTGCCTGCACCGTGAAGGCAATTGCTATTGGCAATGCCAGCACCCTCAACAGCTCTGTTGTCAGCCTCAAGATTACCAAGAAAAGTGCCGACGGAGGCAACTGGGTTGAGACATCTCTGGCAAACATCACCTCCGGATCCATGGTAGTTGTCGTTGCAAAGGTAGGTACCGTTTATTATGCGATGTCCAACGACAAAGGTACCACGGCTGCTCCCGCTGCCGTTGCCGTAACTGTATCAACAGAAGGAACAACCAAAAAAATCAGTGATCCGGGAGAAGAGATCCAGTGGAAGATTACCATCAACAATGGCAAGTATCAGTTTGGAACCGGTACTAAATATCTCTACTGCACAAATGGAAACAACGGACTACGCGTAGGTACTAACACCGATAATGTCTTCAGTGTTGAAGCCGCTTCCGGATACTTTGTAAATGATGCCACGAGTCGTTATGTTGGAGTTTATAACAATCAGGATTGGAGAAGTTACACAAGCGTCAACAACAACATAAAGGACCAGACTTTCCACATCTTTGTCAAGCAATAAACAAACTCTTAATAACAGAAAGCACCGCCTCGCGTGAGACGGTGCTTTTTTTGTATCTTTGCCCTGTTATGAAAAGAATCGCTTTTATCGTCGTATTCGCGCTGCTGTCCATGCTGTGCGGCGCCCAGGAAAAGAATCCGCAGCTTGCTGCAAGCATCAATGAAAACCTGTTCCGTACCGGCATCGTGCTGAACCCCTACGAGTATCTGCCAGCGGCAGAAACGCCGGCGCCCAAGGGCTACAAACCGTTCTATATCAGCCACTACGGCCGGCACGGCTCGCGCAGCGACTGGCCCGCCGACGGCTATCGCGGGGTTATGGACAAGTTCTCCCGCGCCCACGAAGCAGGCCTTCTCACGGAGCAGGGAGAGGAGGCCTTCAGGATTATTGCGGAAGTCTTTGCAAAATACGACGACATGGGCGGCCGACTGACTCCGCGCGGGGCGCGCGAGCACCGCGAGATCGCCCATCGTATGTACAAAAAATATAAGAAACTGTTCAAGAGCGGCAGCCGTCGCGTCCGTGCCATATCCAGCACGTCGCCCCGCTGCATCATTTCCATGGCAGCTTTCACCGGCGAACTGCTGAGCCTCGACCCCGGCCTCAACATCGGCTGGGACACCGGCGACCGGTATATGAGCTACATCAGCGGCGGCAGCACCAAGGAGGTGCGGGACATTACCGAGCCCATCCTTCAGGCCGACCTGGCGGCGCATCCTCGCGACACCGCCACCTTCCTGGCCCGTGTTTTCAGAGATCCCGCTGCCGGCCGTGCCCTGACCGGTCCAGCCAATGACTTTCTCAACGAAACCATGGACATAGCCGTAGCCAGCGGTGCCTTTGACTGCGACGACACCCTGCTGCACCTATTCAGCGAAGATGATATATATTGGCACGAGGCTCACTACTCAATGTACATGTACATTCGCGAATGCAACTCCGTGGAATTTGGCGACAAGCGTATGGCCAATCCCGAGCTCAAGGCCTTCTTCAAGGATGTAATGGACAAGGCCGACGAAGTTATCGCAAATGGCAACTATGTCGCCGACCTGCGCTTCGGCCACGACACCCACCTGCTGGGAATCTGCTCCAGACTGGGTCTGGAGGGCGTCGGAGAGCGCCTGACGGTGCAGCAGAGCGCCGAGTGGCCCGGCTACTTCGTATCCCCGTTTGCCGGCAACCTGCAGATGGTATTCTACCGCAACAAAAGCGGCGATATCCTCGTGACATTCTACCTCAACGAGCGCCAGACCAATCTCATATCCCTTTCCGGCGGCCCGTATTACAAGTGGGAAGATGTCAAAGAACTGTTCAAGACCTTCTGATTGATTTCGATTTTTCTTATATTTGTACTTTACACATTTAATCGATACAATGAAACGCTTTTTTACAATCATTCTGACTTCCGCGGCTCTGCTGACCGCGTCCTTAACCGCATCTGCACAGTACTTCAACAGCCTTTCTCTGGGTATTGGCGTTGGTGTTGACGGCGCCTCCGTTCAGTTGGGCACCCCCATAGGCAGTTTACTCCAGTTGAGGTTGGGCGGAAGCTACAGTCCGTCTGTCGGTTACGCTTTTACATTTCACGATGTAGATTTCGAGAACGGGGAAAGCGGAGATCTTGACCTGAAGGCCAGGCTTGCATACAAGGGCGCAAACGCCATGCTGGACTTCTTCCCCGGCAAAACCACGAAATTCCACTTTACATTTGGTGTTATGGCCGGCAATGGCAAAATCATCTCCGTTGACGGCACATCCGATGCCCTTGCCGACGAAGACAAAGGTACTGCCGGACTCAGAATCGGCGACACACTTGTAACGACCGACGAAAACGGTTACTGCCACGCCAACCTTTCCGCCCTCAACAAGATAATGCCCTATTTCGGTATCGGTTCCGGCCGCGCTTCCAATGAAGACCGCGCCGTATCGCTGGTGTTCGACTTTGGTGCCTGCTATTGCAAGGGCATCGGCGGCTTTACCTACGGCACCAATATGCGTACCGGACAAACAGATTATATACAGGTAACCAGCACCGATCTGGACAATGAGGACAATGGTATCATAGACAAGATCGGCTCTTTTCCCGTACTGCCCGTTATGAAGTTCACCCTTTTCTTCAGACTTTTCTAATCCGTAATCAACCTTTCTTATGAAACGACTTATACTTATCGCTGCCTGCGCACTGTTTGCCTTTGCTGCCTGCACCAAGACAGAGAAACCCGGCGACACCAAGCTCTCCGCTCCCAGGAACAAGAACTACCACGCAAGTTTCACCCTGAACGACACAAAGTTTGACCTCCCCGTCAAGAATGGCGGAATTCCAAAGACGATAGATATCACATCGGGCGGCAAGTTCCTGCTCGGTTTTATGGACACCGACGCCATCAAGCCGGAGGAATCTCCTTTGATATACAAATCCGGCAAATACGATGTACGGGAAACCAAAGTACCCAGTGCCGATCTCAAATTTACTTTTGACATGTACGGCAGCCTGATAATCAAGCAGGATAACGGCGACGGAAGTTGGCTTGTAGAATATATCGACCCTGACGGCAGTACCTACTCAGGCGCTGCCATCTTCACAAACGACAAGATCTCAGGTGTCCTGGCAGACAATATCTGCCGCAGCTGGAAGCCCACTGCCTTCATTATGAGCATATCGGGCGGGGACCTTACCACAGCCATAGTCGGCAAGAAATTCTCTGCCGACATCAACGAGGTTGTCAAATACCTTAAGGATAATGGTGTCAAGATTGACGTAAACTATGCAAAATACTCCCTTGAATCGATAGACTTCATGGAGAGTGGTATGATACTGGTCAACTTCAAGGACTTTGCAATCTCACCCTTCGTGGGCAACTTCTCCCTGAAAGAGAGCCAGGACAACAACATCGCCTACAACTTTGTCCTCTCCTGGGAAGACAATCCCGTAATTCCTGTTTCCGGCAACGGCAGCGTACACGTAGACGAGACACAGCTGACCCTTTATACCGAATCCGATACAGTGATTTCCGGCAAGGAATACCACATAAGCGTCTCCATCTTCTGCGACGAAATCAAATAATACCGGCTCAATATGGCGGAGAAACGCACCCTTTGGGACTATATCAAGCTTCAGTGGCACTCCATCACCCGTATCGGCGATGAGATTGACACCGACGCAGCCAGCGAAAAAATTCGCCACGGCATCAACGTAAAGGGCACTACCGTATGGATTTTGGTGTGCTCCATCGTCATAGCCTCAGTGGGTCTCAACGTCAATTCCATACCGGTAATCATAGGCGCGATGCTCGTTTCGCCGCTGATGGGGCCTATCTTTGGTATGGGCCTGTCACTGAGCATCAACGACCGCGACCTGCTCATCGCCGCCATCAGGAACTTTCTGGTGATGGTGGTGGTCAGTCTGCTGGCCGCGACCCTCTACTTCCTGCTGACTCCGCTGAAGCTGGCCAACCCAAGTGAGTTGCTGGCCCGTACCAGCCCCACCATATTCGACGTATTCATCGCGCTCTTCGGCGGCGCCGCCGGTACCCTGGAGTACAGCCGCAAAGAGCGCGGCACGGTGCTTTCCGGAGTAGCCATCGCCACCGCTCTGATGCCGCCCCTGTGCACCGCCGGCTTCGGCCTTGCCAGCGGCAACATGCACTACTTCTTCGGTGCGCTGTACCTGTTCTTGATCAACACGGTATTCATCCTGCTGGCCACCCTGGTGGTCACCCGGTCGCTCAAATTCAAGAAAGTTGGAGAAGACGACCCGCACAGCCGCCGTTGGAACACGATATCATCGCTCATACTGCTGGCGATCATCGTTCCCAGCGTCCTCAGTGCCATCTCGATGATCCGCCAGAACAATATCGAGCGCAACGTCCACGAATTCATAGAAGAGAACAAGACCTTCGGCAACGCCTACATATACGACTACAGCATCTCCGGCGGCACCGCAGAAATCCTGTTTGCGGGTGAACTGTCGCAGGGCGACATGGAGTACCTGCAGAAGGCGGCCGAAAGGCACGGCATCAACCCCAAGAAACTGGATATCAGCGTAAACTCGTTCGGCGCAAAGGCCGATGAACTGCTCAAGGGGGTTTACGAAAAGAGCGAGGAGGCAATTGCTGCCAGGGATGCCCGCATCAAGGAGCTTGAGGGCGAATTGCAGCAGGCGGCCGGCAGCGCCATCCCCTATACCCAGATCACCAAGGAACTAAAGTACAAATATCCTTCTGTAAGCGGGTTGTCGCTGTCCAGGGGTTCGCATATGCGAATGGAGGGCGACAGCGTGGCAGAGGTTCCGGTAACAAACGCCCTGATTCAGTCTGCCGAGGCACTTACTGCCGAAGAACTGGCTGAGATTACCTGTTGGCTGCGGCTGCGCCTGAGCGACAGTACCGTGGTGGCCAACAACATCGTGGAAAACGAATAACCAAACAAATCCAACCATAATGAAAAAGTCATTGAAGATTATCGTTACGGCTGCCATCGTAATGATTGGCACGCTGGTGGCTTCTGCTGCCGACAAAAACGTTCAGGTAATGTCTCCCGACGGCAAGGTCGTGGCCAGCATCACTGCAGGAAAAAACCTCTCCTACTCAGTTTTTTATGACGGCGACTGCCTGCTGAAGGATTCCCGTATCGAGATGAAACTCACCGACGGCACTGTTTACGGAGGAGGCAAGCTGCAGAAATTCACCCGCCGCAGCGCAAACGAAACCTTCAAGGCCATTGCGTACAAGAGGGCCGAGGTCAAGGACCATTACAACGAGCTCACCCTGTCTTACAAGAATTGCGATGTGGTGTTCCGCGCCTACGACGACTGCGTCGCCTACCGCTTCCTTTCCAAGAGCAAAAAGGCCTTCAAGGTGAAGAGCGAAACCGCAGAATTCAACTTTGCGGAGGACTGGAATACCTGGGCAGGATTTTCCTGGAACGCTTTCGAATCGTCATTTGAGAATATTTATGAATATTCTGCCCTGAGCGCCATCCACCCGGAAAAACTTGCCTTCCTGCCGCAGATGATAGATGCCCCCAAGGGCCGCAAGATCAACATCATGGAGTCGGCGCTGTACGACTATCCCGGCATGTATCTGCAGGGCGACGGCACCAGCAAATTGCACGGCGTATGGGCTCCCCTGCCCAAGGATATGGAACAGGGTGGCTACAACAACATCCAGGAGGTAATCAAGAGCCGCTACGACTATCTGGCTGAATGCAAGGCGGGCGAGAAATTCCCCTGGCGCATCGTTGCAATCAGCACAGAGGACATCCAGATGGTGAACAACGACATTGTGTACCGTCTGGGCGATGCTCCAAAAGGCGACTTCAGCTGGGTAAAGCCCGGCAAGGTGGCCTGGGACTGGTGGAACAACTTCTATGTAACGGGCGTCGACTTTGTGGTGGGCATCAACAATGACACCTACAAACACTATATCGACTTTGCAGCAGAGAACAACATCGAATACATCATCATGGACGATGGCTGGAGCACTGAGGGCAAGGCCGACCTGTTTGACATCGTACCGCAGATCAACCTGGAAGAGCTGCTCGCATACGCCAAGGACAAAGGCGTGGGCATCATCCTCTGGGCCGGTTATTACGCCTTTGCCCGTGATATGGAGAATGTCTGCAAGCACTATTCCGCAATGGGCGTCAAGGGCTTCAAGGTAGACTTTATGAACCGCGACGACCAGTTGATGCTCGAATTCTACACCAAGGCAGCGCAGATTGCCGCCAAATATCATCTGGTACTCGACTTCCACGGCGCCTTCAAGCCCCACGGCCTGAACCGCACCTACCCCAACGTACTCAATTACGAGGGCGTTTACGGCCTGGAGAATATGCGCTGGAGCGGCATCGAGATTGACATGCCGCTGAACGACGTGACATTCCCGTATATCCGTATGGCTGCCGGCGTGGTAGATTACACCCAGGGAGCGATGCGCAATGGCTCCCGCGGCGGATATCTCAAGAGCCGCGAGACCATGAGCCAGGGCACCCGCTGCCACCAGCTTGGCGAATATGTCATCTTCGACTCCCCTCTCTGCATGCTTTGCGACGGTCCCAGCGCCTATCGCCGTGAACCTGAGAGCCTGAGCTTCATCTCCCGCATCCCCACCGTATTCGACGAATCAGTGGGCCTCGGCGGAAAGGTCGGTGAATCGGTAATCATGGCCAAACGCAGCGGCAAGACCTGGTATGTGGGCGGAATCACCAACTGGGACGAGCGTGACGTTGCCATCGACCTCAGTTTCCTGGGCAGCGGCAGCTGGAAAGCGGAGATATTCCGCGACGGCGCCAACGCCAACCGCTTCGGTACCGACTACAAGCGTGAGTTCAAGACCGTTGAAGCCGGTGACACCCTGAATATCCACATGGCTGCCGGCGGCGGATTCGCCATAGTCCTCACCAAATAAAAGCCTCCGTTATGAGACTCAGACTTGCCCTGGCGGCCTCGGCTGCCCTGCTGCTAATTTCCCTTTCTGCCGGCGCCACCGATTGGAAGGCGGAGAAGCTGGAAAAATGCGACCCCTACATGACCCTTCAGGGCGGCTACGGCTATCTTGCCAAAAGCGGACCGAAGGCCGACGTCTGGTGGGCCGAAGGCGTATACAAACCTATGAAAGACACCCCCGTGGCAACCCGCGAGGGGCGCAAGATTAACCTTACAACCGCAAAGAATGAATACGAATCTTTCATCGTCGTCGTCAGTGCGAAGGACTCTCTCAGAAATGTTAAAGTTGTTCTCCGAGGCCTGCCGAAGGGCGTCGAGGCCAAAGTGCGCAAGGTAGAGTACGTAAATGTAAACACCCCCAGCGACTCGTTCGGCTATACCGGCCAGTGGCCCGACCCGCTGCCGCTGTATGACGTGGCGCAGGATCTGCCTGCCGGCGAAAACACATCCTTCTGGATCACCATAAAGACGCCGGAAAACCGCCGCACCGGCACCTATCGCGGACGCGTCGTCCTCAAGGGCGACGGCTGGAAGGTGCGGATTCCGCTTCGTGTCAAGGTCCGTCCTTTCGCGCTGCCGCGTAATACCAGCGTTTCCAGCGGTTACGGACTCTGGTTCGACTTTATAAAAGATTACGAGAACCTCAAGACCATCGAGCAGCAGAAGGAGGTATTCTACAAGTATCTGGACACATATCTGGAATATAGAATAGCGCCCTACGACCCGTTCTTGTTTGCGCCGATTGTCACTACTATCAAGGATGACGGCACCGTGGACCTGGATTTCACTGAATTCAACAAGGTGGCTGAGAAGTACTTTGGCGAAGGCGGCTTCAATTCATTTGTGGTTAAAGTAGAAGGATTGGGCAGCTGCGGCCCCGGCGGCTACCACCGCGGCGAGTTCGGCGGCCATGAACTTGGCACACCGGAACACGAGGCTCTGATGGCCGACTATCTGCCCAAACTGCAGGCAGGGCTTGAGGCGGCGGGTGTGCTGGATAAGTGCTACATTTATTGGGGCGACGAGCCGTTGGAGCCCTCCTACCCCTACATCCGCGAGGTCCACACGCTGATGAAGAAATACGCCCCGCGCATCCGTACCTTCATGACGGAGCAGGTCACCTGGCTGGAGAAGCCTGCCGACTTTGACGTGGGCGACGTTACCGACATCAGCTGCGTCAGCTGGAACTGCTTTGACAACCATTCCAAGGTGCTCGACTACAGCGGCCCGGGACAGGAGGTCTGGAGCTATTTGTGCTGCGCAACCAAATATCCCTACTTCACCGATTTCATAGACCACAACGGCATCGACATGCGCCTGTGGCTCTGGGCGACCTATATGTACGGGATGAAGGGCATCCTGATCTGGGGCTCCGACTGGTGGAACTCCGCCTGCGTTATGCCGGAAGGGCAGCTGATGGACACCTGGGACACCCCCGACTGCTACGGCAACGGCAAGAACGGTCCCGAATTCTTTGCCTGCGGCGACGGCATACTGTTCTACCCGCACAACCGCCATCCCAACGAGGACAAGGAGACCGCCTTTACCGGCGATCCCATCCCCAGCATCCGCCTGGAGATTAACCGCGACGGCATCGAGGACTTTGAATACCTCAAGCTGCTGGAAGCCAGGCTTCCGGAAATGAGCGAAGATGATGCTTCAGCCGCCCGGGAACTGATGGTGCTTCCGGAAGAGGTCTTCATGGACGACGATGCCGACCACCCGGAGAAATACTTCATCCAGGACCCGCAGTTCCTGCTGGAACGCCGCGAACTGGTTGCCAACCTGATAGAAAAATACCTTTAATATGAAAAGAATATCGTTGATTATCGCTTGCGCTCTTCTGGTAGCGCTGCCGGCCGCGGCACAGAAAAAGTTCGTTGCAGAGAAACTTGACAAATGCGACCCGTACATGAAGGCGCAGGGCGGTTATGGTTATCTGGTCCAGAACAACTCCAAGGCTGCCGTTTGGTGGGCCGAGGGGTGCTACAAGGTGATGAAGGACACGCCGGTGGCAAAGCGCCGCGGCGGCACCGTAAAGCTGACCACAGCCCGCAATGAATATGAGTCGTTCATTGTCGTGATCAATCCCAAACAGGAGCTCAAGAACCTGAAGGTCGAGGTCAACGGCCTCCCTTCCGACATTGAGGCCACCATCCGCAAGACCGAATATGTCAACATATTCTACAACAGCGACAGCTTTGGCTTTCCCGGCCTGTGGCCCGACCCGCTGCCGCTCTATGAAACGCCAGAAGATGCTACCGCCGGCGAGAATATATCCTTCTGGATCACTCTCAAGACTCCCGCATCCCATTCGGCAGGCAACTATAGCGGCCGCGTGAGCCTTAGCGCCGACGGCGGTTGGAAGGTTAACGTTCCCGTCAGCGTAAAGGTGCGCAGCTTTGAACTGCCCACCCGTCCCAGCTGCAACGCCGATATGGGCCTCTGGTTCTGGGTGGTGGAACCCTATGAGAATCTCAAGACGGAGGAGCAGAAGCAGACCGCCTACGACAACTATATGCAGGCTTTCAAGGACTATCGCATCCAGCCCCGCGACCCCTTCTACCGCACCCCCATCAGATACAACTTTTCCCAGACCGACTGGAGCGGCGGATATTACGACACCCAGTACGTCAAGGAAGGCAAGTACTCCTACAAGTTGGAAGACCCGTCCGTTACCAGAAACACCGAGGGAATCTGCACCCGCAAACTCATCCCTGTGGACAGCAGCCACTCATATAAGGTTTCTGCATGGGTAAGGAGCGACACCCTGGTGTACACCCATATCCTGGTGGACAGCTACGATACCGATGGGAAACTCATTCCCTATCGCGCTGCCTTCCAGTGGGTTGATACCGGCAAGGAGTGGGCGGAGTATTTTGTGGATCTGGATAGACTTGACCCCCGCACCAAATATCTTCAAGTACGCATCTTTGGTGGCGGCGCCTGCCGCGGCGGCGAGGAGGTCGGCACCACCTGGTGGGACGATGTGCGCCTGATAGACCAGACTACCGGCGAGAACCTCTTCCCGGAGGGTAACTTTGAGGTTGACCCCGAATCGATCACCGTGGATATCGACTTCACCGATTTTGCCAAGGCGGCCAAGAAGTATTATAACGATGACAGTTTCCGATACTTCACCATCCCCATCGCCGGCATCGGTGACGTCAACTTTGACAATTCCCGCCTGGGACACCTTTGCGGCTTCAAGCAGGGCACTCCCGAATACGAGATGCTGATGGGCAAGACCCTCAGCAAACTGCAGGCCGGCCTTAAGGAGCTTGGATTGCTGGACAAGGCATACGTTTACTGGGGCGACGAACCCAATCCTCCGGCATACCCCGTGCTGTACGACACCCACCGCCTGCTCAAGAAATACGCCCCCGGCATCAAGACCTTCATGACCGAGATGAGCACATGGCGCGGCCACGCCACCGACAGCCTGGATATCAGCGACTGCACCGACATCAGCTGCGTCAGCTGGGACTGCTTCGAGAACCACGACATCATAAAGAACTATCAGGTCCCCGGCAAGGAGGCATGGAACTACCTGTGCTGCGGCACCAAGTACCCTTACTTCTCCAACTTCATCGACCACAACGCCATTGACATGCGCATCTGGCTGTGGGCATCGTACCAGTTCGGCTTCAAGGGCATCCTGATCTGGGCCAGCACATCGTGGAACTCCTCCACCGTATCGCCCAAAGGCACGCTCCAGAACCAGTGGGAGGACCCCTACTGCTTTGGCAGCAGCCACCAGATGATCCAGCGGCTGCTGGCCTGCGGCGACGGAACCCTGTTCTATCCCCACAACCGCAAGCCTAACGAAGACAAGACCACCGCATACACCGGCTACCCCATCCCATGTGTCCGCCTGGAGATTCTCCGCGACGGTATCGAGGATTTTGAATACCTGACGATGCTGGAGGAGCGGATTCCGAAGATGAACGCCTCCGACGCCGCCAAGGCCCGCAAGCTGCTGGTTCTGCCCAAAGAGGCCTATCAAGACGACAGCCTCACCGACAAAGAGGCCTACACTATCCAGGACCCTCAGATCCTGATCCAGCGCCGCGACCAGATTGCTCAACTTCTGGAGAAATACAGATAATAACCCATATAGTGCGGGTAACGCTTCTGATTATTGCAGCATTACCCTCAAAAACGGCCATTTTTGCAGGTAACACTGCTACGATTTGTACCGTTAGCGACAGTTGAAGATGAAACACACCATTTCTACAATCCTGCTTCTTGCTGTAGCAACATTCTTAACTCTGCCTGCAACGGCAAAAACCTGGAAGGCGGAGAAGCTGGACAAGTGCGACCCGTACATGAAAGCCCAAGGCGGTTACGGATATCTTATCAAGAATACCCCCAAGGCCGATATCTGGTGGGCCGAAGGGTGCTACAAAGTGATGAAGGACACGCCGGTGGCAAAGCGTCGCGGCGGCATCGTCAAAATGACCACCGCCCGCAACGAGTACGAATCGTTCATAGTAGTAATCAACGCAAAACAGACGCTCAAGGACCTTAGAGTCGAGGTCAGCGGCCTGCCGGAAGGAATCGAAGCCACTGTCCGCAAGACCGAATATGTAAACCTGTTCTACAACAGCGACGATTTCGGTTTTCCCGGTTACTGGCCCGATCCGCTGCCGCTGTACGAAGAGCCGCAGGACGCGCCCAAAGGCGAAAATACATCGTTCTGGATCACCCTAAAGACTCCGAAGGAGTTTGGCGCCAAAGCCTATTCCGGCCGTGTAACGCTCTCCGACTCCTCCGGATGGAAAGTATCGGCACCGGTGAGTGTCAGCGTGCGCAACTTCACCCTGCCCGACCGTCCCAGCTGCAACGCCGACTTCGGCCTCTGGTTCAATCAGGTCATCCTTTACGAAAACCTCAACACAGCAGAGCAAAAGCGGGAAGCATTTGACAATTACATCAAAGCCTTCAACGACTACAAGATACAGACGCGCGACCCGTTCTTTTTGGACCCGATTAAATACAATGTCACCCAGCCCGAATGGACCGGCGGCTTTTACGACAGCAGCACTTCGGTAGAGGGCAAATATTCTTTCGTGGTCTCTGACGGCTCCACAGGCGGCAATGTCGAGGCGGTTTGGCGGGAAAGATTCATCCCTGTCAAAAGCGATGCCCATTACCGCATCAACGTAAGCGCCAAATCCAGCGAGGAGACAACCACCCAGCTGATCGTGGACTGCTTTGACGCCGACCGCAAACCTCTAACATTCCGTCGCCTCCACAAACATCTGGACATGAACGGCGATTGGCAGAATTTTACCTTGGAAATCAACCGCCTGGACCCCCGCACCGCATATATTCAGGTGAGGCTCTTCGCCGCCGGCTATCTTGCCTCCGGAAGCGACACTGCCACCACCTGGTTCGATGATCTTCAGGTAATTGATTGCACCACAGGCGAAAATATCTTCCCGCAAGGCAACTTTGAGGTCGACCTTGACAAAATCAGGGTAGATGTCGATTTCACCGATTTCAACAAGGCTGCGGAAAAGTACTGCGACATTGAAGGGATGCGCTATTTCTCCGTAAATCTGATAGGCATCGGCAGCGTCAACTTTGGCAACTCCTGGCCGGGACAGATTGCCGGCTTCAAGCAGGGAACTCCTGAATATGAACATATTATGGGCAGTTGTCTGACTCAGGTTCACGATGGATTGAAGAAGGCCGGCATGCTGGACAAGTCCATGCTCTACTGGGGCGACGAGCCCATGCCGCCGGCATATCCCCTGCTCGAGGACACTCACAAAATGCTCAAGAAGTACGCCCCCGGCATCCGCACATTTATGACCGAGCTCATCACCTGGCGCGAGCGGCGCTACGACACTATGGACATAAGCGGCTCCACCGACATCAGTTGCGTAAGCTGGGAATGTTTTGAGAATCACGACGTAATAAAGAAGTACCAGGTGCGGCCGGAACAGGAGCCATGGAACTACCTGTGCGCCACTACACACCACCCGTACTTCACCGATTTTATCGATGCCAATGCCATTGACATGCGCATCTGGCTGTGGGCATCTTATATGTACGGTTTCAAAGGCATACTGATGTGGTCTTCCACCGACTGGAATTCCGGCAGCCAGTATACCGGCGGCAAACTGCAGGATCCGTGGGAAGAGCCATACTGCTTTGCCTACAGCGACCAGCTCACACAGCGGCTGCTGGCGGTGGGCGACGGCATCTTCTTCTACCCACACAACCGCCACCCTAACGAAGACAAGACCACCGCATACACCGGCTATCCCATCCCCAGCCTGCGTCTGGAGACGCTGCGCGACGGCCTGGAAGACTTTGAATACCTGACAATGCTGGAGGCGAATATCCCGCAGATGAGCTCATCCGACGCCGCCAAGGCCCGCAAGCTGCTGGTGCTGCCGCCAGAAGTGTTTATGGACGACAACCTGGAGACCACCGACATATGGTATATCTACGACCCGCAGTATCTCTTCCAACGCCGCGAGCAGATAGCCGCACTGCTGGAGAAATACAATTAGGTCCCGCCATTAGGGTATCGGTCCAAAACATTGCAGGATACCCGAAAAAACGCCCGAATTTTAAGGTATCGGTCCATAGCCCGGACCGATACCGGAATTAAAGATATCAAGATGAAGCTAAAACAGACAATCACAATAATTCTGCTTATAACTGTCGCGCTGTGCGAGGCGATTCCGGCCAGCGCCCAGAAGAAACTCCCCGGCGAGATGGACAAGTGCGACCCGTATATGACCGCGCAGGGAGGCTACGGCTACCTGGTGGAAAACGGGCCAAAGGCGGCTGTATGGTGGGCTGAGGGCATCTACAAGGTGATGAAGGACACCCCCGTGGCAAAGCGCAAGGGCCGCGAGGTGAAGCTCTCCACCGCCCGCCACGAATACGAATCGTTCATTGTAGTTATCAACCCCAAGGAGGATCTGAAAGGGATTTCCGTAAAGGTAGATGGCTTTGGCGTTGCTGACGGCAACTCTGATTTGACGGATGGCAAAGACATCACCGCCATGGTCCGCAAGGTGGAATACGTAACAACCTATTACACCAACGACAGTTACGGATGGCCGGGCGACTGGCCCGACCCGCTGCCGCTATACAATGAGCCGCAGGACGCGCCCAAGGGCCAGAATACCTCTTTCTGGATTACCCTCTACACCCCGGCAAACCAGACGCCGGGCACATATAAAGGTTCGGTAACCCTCTCCGACGAAGATGGCTGGAGCGTCAGAATCCCCGTCAGCCTGAAGGTGCGCGACATAACCCTTCCAGCCGTGCCCACCCTTCACTCCGGCTTCGGTTTCCGCTTTGACCACGTGATTGAGTACGAAAATCTCAAGACGCAAGAGCAGAAAGAAGAGGCTTTCCACAACTATCTGGAAATGTACCACGACTACCGCATCTCTCCTTCTTACGCTCCGTTCTTTCTGACTCCCGCCAAATTCAGCTATGATGGAGTCGACTGGAAAGGCGGCAACTTTGACCCGAATACAAAGGCAGAAGGCCGATACAGCTATGTGGTGACCGACGGCGCCTATGACAAGAACGTCTCCGCCCGGGCCACAGAGCAGTTTATCCCGGTGTCCTGCGACAACAAATACCGGGTCATCTTTGACCACCGCACCAACGGTCCCGCCACCTCAACCCTGAGGGTCGACTGCTACGACTCAGGCAAAAACCTGCTCCCCTACCGCAGCCATTACATCCATTTCAAGGCCGACAGCGAGTGGAAGAGCGACACCCTCTGCATAGACCGTCTGCCAAAGGAGGCGGCATACGCAGCCATCCGCCTTTATGGCGCCAACGCCATTATCGGAGGCGAGACCACCGGCCAAACCTGGTACGACAATATCCGCTTTGTGGATCTGGCCACCGGCGAAAACCTTTTCCCGCAGGGCAATTTTGAGCCCGACACCACCCGTTTCAAGGTAAATATCGACTGGAGCGACTTTGAAAAGACCGCCGCCAGATACTACGGCGAAACGCCCTGGTTCACCGGTTTTACCTTTGACATACCCGTGCTGCACAACGCCTGCGGCTTCCCGTTCGGCACGGCGGAACACGAAACCATATTTAAAGACTGCGTGCAGCAGATAGAGGCCGAATTTGACAGGCTTAACCTGCTGGACAAGGCCTACATCTACTGGGTGGACGAGCCCTTCCCCGACGCCTATCCTATGATACGCGCCACCAACACCCTGATCAAGAAGTATGCGCCGCGGCTGAGGCCATTCATTGCAGAGCAGTTCCCCTGGGTGATGAGCCACGCAAATGACCCGCAGGTGGACATCATAGATGTCACCGACATTTTCTGCGTCAGCTGGAACTGCCTGGACGACCACGACAAGATTGCCCGCGTGCACTCTATGCCGGGCAAAGAGGTCTGGACCTACCTCTGCACCGCCACCCGCGCCCCGTTCTTCACCAATTTCATTGACCACGACGGGATAGATATGCGTATGTGGATCTGGGCCACCAGGACCCTGGATCTAAAAGGCATACTGATCTGGCGCAACAACTACTGGACCGCCCTGGCCGCCACAGAAAACGGCAACTTCAAAAGTGTCTGGGACGAGCCGGGCAGCTTTATCAGCGGCGAGGTCGGCGCAAAGAATTTTGAGATGGACCAGAAAATATGGGGCAACGGCGACGGGATGCTGTTCTACCACAATAACCGCAAGCCCGGCATCGACACCGAAACGCCCTACACCGGCAAGCCGGTGCCCTGCGTAAGGCTCGAGATTCTGCGCGACGGCATAGAGGATTATGAATATCTCCATCAGCTTGAAGAGAGGATTCCCTCAATGTCTGCCGCCGATGCCAAAAAGGCCCGCAATCTGCTGACTCTGCCGCGCAGCGTGTTCCAGGACGACGACGCCACACACGACGAAAAATACTATATAAAGGACCCGCAGTACCTGCTCCAGCGCCGCGAACAGATAGCCCGGCTTTTGGAAAAGTGGCAATAATTCGCTATCTTCGTAAACTTTTTAACTTAAAATCACGAAATGGTAACAGAATATCCTCACTACCTTACCAGTTTGCAAGAATCTGTTCGCAAGTACTGGGACAAGAAAGCGTTGAACGATGTTGGAGGTGAAAGCTACAGTTTTGGCGAGATGGCCATCCGCATAGAAAAACTCAATTTGTTTATGGCCGCCGCCGGCATAAAGCCCAAGGACGACAAGGTGGCAATCTGCGCCCACAACTGCGCCCGCTGGGGTATGGTCTTCCTGGCCATCAACACCTACGGCTCTGTGGCAGTACCCATCCTGTTCGATTTCACCCCCGACGCCGTATGCAATCTCGTGGACCATTCCGAGAGTGTCGGTCTCTTCACCACCGCGGCCAAATGGGCCAAGATGAAACCCGAGACTATGCCTCGCCTGCGCTTCGCAGTCAATATTGAGAAATGGGACCTGCTGTTTGCAGCTGACGATGAAGTCAAGACCGCCTACGAGAATATGGAGGCCGCCTATAAGGCAAAACATCCGAAAGGATTCGGCCCCGATGACTTGCACTACGCCACAGACAACGACGACGAACTGGCCATAATCAACTATACATCCGGTTCTACCGGCAACCCCAAGGGCGTTATGCTGACCCGCCGCAATATGAGCGCGATGATAGATTTCTGCAACCGCTGGATGGAGATTGCACCCGACCACAATATGGTCTCGATGCTCCCTATGGCACATATGTACGGCCTGATGATAGAATTTATGTATCAGGTGTGCAACGGCTGCGGCATCTACTGGCTGGGCAAGGCTCCCACACCGGCATCGCTGCTCAAGGCATTTGCACAGTACAAGCCGCACTTGCTGGTCACCGTGCCGCTGGTGATGGAAAAAATCTTCAAGAGCAAGATCAAACCGGTGGTAGAGAAACCCGCAGTGAAAGTGATTTGCGCCATCCCCGGTCTTCGCCAGATTGTTTTCAAGAAGATTCGCGACGGTCTCTACGCAGCCTTTGGCGGCAACGTGCGCAGCTTTATTATGGGCGGTGCGCCGCTTAACCCGGAGGTTGAGAAATGGTTCCGCAAAATCAAATTCCCCTACACTGTGGGCTACGGTATGACCGAAGCCTGCCCTCTGCTGGCCTACAGGCCTTGGGAGGAGTATGTGCAGGGCTCCTGCGGACGCGCCATTGACATTGCAGAAATCCGCATCGATTCCGACGATCCCGAGCACGTAGCCGGAGAAATCCAGGCTCGCGGCCAGAGCGTATGCATAGGCTACTTCAAGAACGAAGAGGCCAGCTCCACCCTGTTCACCGACGACGGATGGCTGCGCACCGGCGACCTGGGCACTATGGATGCCGACGGCAACGTGTTTATCCGCGGCCGCAGCAAGAGTATGATACTCTCTGCCAACGGCCAGAACATTTATCCCGAAGAGGTTGAGGCAGTGGTCAACAACCAGCCCAATGTGGTAGAAAGCGTTGTGGTAGACCGCGCCGGCAAACTCGTGGCGCTGGTTTATCCCGACCAGGCTACCCTGCCCCAGAACGGAGAAGAGCTCGCCGATATGGCAGAGGCCATCCGCCTGGGCTCCAACAAGCAGCTGCCAAACTACAGCCAGCTGGCCAAGGTCGAGTTCCAGAAGGAGCCCTTCCAGAAGACTCCCAAGATGAGCATCAAGAGGTTCCTGTACAAATAGGACCTCCCACTTTCTATACAAAACGGGCACCCTCAAAACAAGGGTGCCCGTTTTTGCGCCTTACGCCGTGAGCATTCCAGCCCTCCGGACTCACCGCCGGGGTCCGCAGGGCGCGCTCGTGAGCGCAGAGACCCGTCTCACTCACCGCCGGGGCTCGCCGGGGGCTCCCGTGAGCGCAGAGGCCCGTTTCACTCACCGCCGGGGCTCGCCAGGGCCTCTCGTGAGCGAAGAGACCCGTTTCACTCACCAGTGAGACTATTCAAAGAGTTCGCCTATATCGAACACGACCGTATTGTATTTGACGTATGTGGCCTTAGCCTGCTTCGGGGTGCCGAATTCTGTGGCTTTCCCAGACGCTGAAGCAGCAGTCCCTGTCACCACAATCCGCTTGCCCCCGGACACCTTAAGCCCGGCAACGACCCCATTGCCATCGGCCACATATCGTTTCCCGTCGTACTCGATGACGGCATTTGCCAGTCCGAAATAGAACCGCGCTGCACCCGGCATCAGGTAAACATTACCATCTTTCTCAATCTCTTCCCGATTCTGTCGCCATACTTCCATCACGGCAACGCTGTCTTCTCCGTGATAGACAGCCGTCCTGTAGCCCACCAGCCAGAGGGCATCGTCTCGGCCAAGGGCATCTATCCTGCTCTTTATGAAATTCTCCTCAAATTCTGCGGCCGCCCGGTCATTCTCGAAAACGTAAGACGATTCTACATGGGCAGACAGGATGAGGCAGGCCAGCACCAGAGGAACAAAGGCCAGCACCTTGCAGGACGCCCATTTTCCGGAGGGATTCTTGAGCATCATATCGATCCTTGATTTTACCGCACTGCGGCTGAAGCCATTAGTCACAGCATTAAGGTCGCGCCCGACTGCTCTGCCGAGCATCAGCCGCTGATACTGCCTGGCATCTGTTCCGGACTTGAGCACAAAGGCGTCTGCCTCGTACTCGTGCACAAGCAGCAAATCCCTGCGCAACAGCCACATAGCCGGATTGAACCACTGCAGCGCCGTCATTATGCCTATGCAGAGGACGTCATAGGAATGACGCAGGGCCAGATGGGCTTTTTCGTGCCTGAAGATGGGGCCGTTCGGCTGGGCGCAGTCCTCTTCAGAGATAAAAATCCACTTCATCCAGCTAAAGGGAATCACGACTTTGTCTGTAATGACAGCCTGCGTCCCGTCCTCCATTGTCTGTTGCCGACCCTTCCGCCTTAGGCCAAGTATATGCACAATCGACATTATACTCCAGGCCATTACGGCTACGACTCCCGCTATGTATACCGCCATCAATATGCGCAGGTAAATACCTGCACCGACAGAGGTATCCTGCGCAGACGGCAACACCGCTCCATTCTGAGCAGTGGATATGCTCTGAGCTAGTTGGGGGATAAAGCCAGAATACGCCAACGATGAGTTGCTGATACTGATTAATGGGAGCGGCAATACAAAGGAGCCCAATGCTATTGATAAGAGTATTACCCTATTGGCGCGATGCAGTGTGTCTCTGCCCATTAGCAGCCTCCAGCAGATATAAAAGACTGCCAGAGTCAGCGCTGACTTTAAAATATAATTCAGATAATCCATTGCCCTAATTGCCTTTTTCTATTTTTTCTATAAGTGATTTGAGTTCCTCTACCGAAATCTTCTCTTCGCTCACCAGCGCAGAGACTGCATTAAGCGCCTGTTTAGAGTAGAATTTGTCGATAATTGAGACAAGTGTCTTGCGTGAAAAATCTGCCCTTGAGACCACGGCATAATACTGGAAAGTATTACCCATCGCATTGTGCGAGACAAGGCCGCGTGCTTCCAGGCCGCGCACGAAAGTAGAGACAGTGTTGAAATGCGGTTTTGGAATCGCATAATGCTCAATCATTTCTTTAACTGACATCGGACCATTGTCCCAAAGCAGATTCATAATGATTTCCTCTTTGGCCGTAAGTTTTGTATGCATATCAATCTTAATTAGGTTTGCAAACGCAAATCTAAACTAAATTTTTTAGTTATGCAAACAAATCAGCGACCCAAACCTACTGACGTGAATAATTGGGCATACAGCTCGTCCGGGAGTTTGAAGATGCGCCTCACCTGTGCACCACTGGCGTGGTAATCACGGACCATAGCCCGGGCTATCTCAATTTTCTGCTCCACGGGCAGCAGAGATGGCTGCTTGACCCCGCAACGTTTCTCACTCAGCATACGCGCGGCAGGGTATATCTCTTCGTCGGACAACACTATGGTGTCGGACAGACGCTTGGCCTCTTCGCTATAAGCCGCTACATTGCGCGTCAAGAGATTCAGGTAATGATGGGCATCCCTGAACATTTTTTCGCCCAGATCGTATCGTACATAGCTTTCGGGCAGAATCATTCCCCGATGATAGCGGTAGCTTGACGGCATATCCGCCACCCTGCGCATAGACAGCCGCCGTTTCTCGGTAAAAGCGGCATTCTGGTAGGGAATCCCCCTTGGCTCTCTTGCCAAAGGGTTAAAATACAGATACCCGCTCCCCCAGGGATATGAAAAGGGAGTATAGGCAGAATTCACCACATAGCCATTTCTGTTGATATACACTATCTCATTCCGCACTGCATCCAAGGTCGGGACCGGTATTGGGCTATCGCAAGTGAAGCCACTGAGCGAGATATACTTGCCGCTAATGTCAAGATATTTCGAGAGACGGTACCTATACACATCCAGATAGTTGCGGCACTGCTGCACAGTCCCTGCAGCAAGACTGTGTATATGATTTGTCATCGTGCAGTCGGTGATAACCATTACGCCGCTTTCAGCAGCGCTGATAGCCGCATTGGAGATAGCAAAGCGAAAATCCTCTTCGCCAGTAAAAAGAATCTCCGACAAATACCCCGGTGTACATATATGCCAGAACTCGCCATAGCGGGTCCGACACATTTCAAAATGTTGTTCGCAGAGCCGCTCTTTGTCCCGGAACGAGAGATTGGAGGCTTGTGCAGCCATCCGGCGGCTGTCCATAATTTCATACATCACATTACTTACGCCTCTTATGGCATATCCTTGCCGTAAAGATAGGATAGATTCCGTAATAATCCCACAACGGTGAGTAAAAACGCTATAATTATTCACCGCATGGGCTCGCTGGGGGCTTCCGTGAGCGTAAAGTCCCATTTCGCTCACCGCCGGTGTCCGCCCGCAAAAAAAGCGACGGGGTTAAACTCCCCGCCGCTTTTCTTCTAAAAGCTGTGCTCCGCTGCTATTTATCCTTGAAATAGCGGTTGTAGAGGCCTTCGAAGCCTTTGCCGTGACGGGCCTCGTCCTTTGCCATCTCGTGCACTGTGTCGTGGATTGCATCCAGGTTCTGCTGCTTGGCCAGGGTGGCGATGTGTTTCTTGCCTTCGCAGGCACCGGCCTCGGCCAGCATACGCTTCTGAAGGTTGGTCTTGGTGTCCCAAACCACCTCGCCCAGGAGCTCTGCAAATTTGGCTGCGTGCTCGGCCTCTTCCCAGGCGTAGCGCTTGAATGCCTCAGCAATCTCGGGATAACCCTCGCGGTCGGCCTGACGGCTCATTGCCAGGTACATACCCACCTCAGAGCATTCGCCGTTGAAATGGTCGTGGAGACCTTTGAGAATCTCAGGGTCCTGAACATTCTTTGCAACGCCCAGCACGTGTTCGTCTACAAACACCAGCGGGCCGTCGTTTTCTTCCAGTTTAATGAACTTTTCACCCGGGACCTTGCACTGAGGGCACCTTTCGGGAGCGGAGTCACCTTCGTGGATATATCCGCAAACGGGGCATCTGAATTTTGCCATAATTATGAATGTTTTAAATGTTAATATTTTTTTCGGTTAGTATAGAAATCAAAGTTAATGAAAAAATTGCTATCTTCATAGTCGGCAATAACTAATATAAAATGGTATTAAAGATCCTTACGCTGCTCGGCTCGCTGGGTATGTTCCTGTATGGAATGTCCCTTATGAGCGGAGGTCTTCAGAAGATGGCCGGAAACCGGTTGCGCGCCTTTATGGCACGTATGACCTCCAACACCTTCAAGTGCATTCTCACTGGTATTGTGGTCACTGCAATGGTGCAGAGTTCCACCGCCACCACGCTGATGATTGTCAGCTTTGTGAATGCCGGATTGCTGGCCCTGGGCAGTGCGATAGCCGTGATTATGGGTGCCAATATCGGCACCACCGTCACCGCGTGGATCTTTGCACTGAGTTTTGGCGGCAGCAGTTGGAGCCTGGGTATGATAGCCATACCGCTGATGTTCTTTGCCTTTGTGTGCATCAGCCTAAAGAAATACAAGAACTTTGGTGAGTTCCTGATGGGTTTTGCCCTGTTGTTCCTGGGCCTGACCACCCTCAAGGAGACATCCACCGTGCTGCTGGACAACGACGGCGTGCGCACTTTCCTGGCCTCCCTGTCCGGACACGGCTTCTGGAGCATCCTGCTCTTTATGGTGGCGGGAGCGGTCATCACCCTTATGCTGCAGAGCAGTGCCACCGCCACCGCCATCACTATGGTGCTGGTTGCCCAAGGCTATATCCCCTTCACAATGGCCACGGCTATGGTGCTGGGAAGCAACCTGGGTACCACAGTGACATCAAACATTGCCGCTGCGGTGGCCAATGTCAGTGCCAAGCGCACCGCCAGGGCCCACTTCCTGTTCAACCTGGTGGGTGTGGTACTGGCCCTGATACTGTTCAGGCCGTTCCTGAGCCTTGTGGGCATCACGGTAGCGGCTCTTGGATTCCCCAATCCGGTGACCAACTCTTTTGCCGAGGCCGACGCATCCACACAAGAGGCGCTGATAGCCTCACTGCCCTACAGCGTGGCTATGCTGCACACGGTGTTCAACGTAATCACCACCCTGATTCTGGTGTGGTTCATCCCTCAGCTGGAGAAACTTGTCACCGTTATGGTGCCCAGCAAGGGCGAGGAGAAAGAGACTTATCGCCTGAAATATATCGGCATCGGCGCCATCGCTGCCGGCGACCTGGCCTTGAACAGTGCCAAGCTGGAGGTCGTGGAATTCGGAAAACTCTGCCGCAGGGGGCTTGGATATATCCGGGCCGCCATCAATGCTTCCAACCGGAACGATTTTGAGGCTGCGGACGAGAAACTAGTTCATTATGAAGAGGTTACCGACAATATAGAGCGCGAGTTCGCCACCTATCTCAGCGAGGTTACCAAGAACGAGCTCAGCCCGGGCGGTATGGCCCGCGTGCGCGAATTCTACCGTATCATTGGCGAACTGGAGTCGCTGGGCGACAGCGGCGAGACCGTGGGCAAGATTGTGGCCCGCGCCTGGGACCACGGCGGCCAGTTTACCGACGATATGAAGTCCAAGCTGAATCATATGGCAGACCTGGTGGACGCCGCCTACGATGCAATGTGCCAGAACCTTGCAACGCCCGTAATCGAGCTGCAGAATATAGACAATGCAGAACAGGCAGAGGAGGCCATCAATGACTACCGCAACAAGCTGCGCGAAGAGCACCTTAGCAATATAGAAAAGGCCTCGTATCCCTACGAAACCGGCTCTTTCTATATGGATCTGGTGAACTGCTTCGAGAAGATGGGCGACTTCATTATCAACGTCTCCCAGAGCGTCCTTAGCGCCAAGGAAGCATAGAACAGCCATCTACAGATACCGCTTGCGGTAGCCCAGCAGCAATGCCGTACCCAAAAGCAGTGCCAGCAGATTGGACACGAACAGCCCGTCCACGATGCTGTAGATGCTGATAACGATGTTCATCACTATCAGCGGCAGCGACGCGGCTATAAGCCTTCTGTAGCCGTAATGTCCGTCCAGTCTGTGTTCCACTTCAGCGGCGAAATTGTTCAGGGTATAAAAAAGGGCATCCCGGAAAAGGGACGCCCCTGATTATGCTGTAATAATGATTACTCAGCTGTGGGAGCTTCAGCCTCTGCCTCAGCTGCGGGAGCCTCAGCGGGCTTCTCCTCAACTTCCTGAGGGTCGGAATCCTCTGAAGGAACAACCTCGAACTTGAGGTTTGCCTTGATGTCCTTGTAGCACTTTACAACTGCCTCGTATGCGCCGGTAGCCTTAACCACGTCGGTGCCTACGATTTCGATGTTCTTGCGGTCAATGTCAAAGCCCATTGCGGTGAGAGCCTCGGCAATCTGAATGTTGCTTACAGAGCCGAATACTTTGCCCTTGGAGCTGACCTTTGCGGGAACCTTGATGGCTGCTGCTGCAAGCTTGCTTGCAAGAGCCTCTGCATCGCTGCGGAGCTTAGCCTCTTTGTGTGCGCGCTGGCGCAGGTTCTCTGCATGAACTTTCTTTGCAGAAGGGGTAGCCATGATAGCCATGCCCTGGGGAATCAGATAGTTGGCTGCGTAGCCATCCTTTACCTTTACTACATCGTCTTTGTAGCCGAGGTTCTTGACATCTTGTTTAAGAATGATTTCCATATACGCGCCTCCTATTATTTCATTAAGTCAGTTACGTAAGGCAGAAGAGCCAGATGGCGTGCACGCTTAACGGCCTGGGCCACCTTGCGCTGGAACTTGAGGGAAGTACCGGTGATGCGGCGGGGAAGAATCTTACCCTGCTCGTTGAGGAACTTCTTGAGGAACTCAGGATCCTTGTAATCTACATACTTGATACCAGCCTTTTTGAAACGGCAGTATTTCTTTCTCTTTACATCCACTGTCGGGGGATTGAGAAAACGGATGTTGTTCTGCTGTGCCATGGTTTAGTCCTCCTTGGGTTCTGCTTGAGCCTCTGCTTTCTTGGAACGGCGACGCTCTGCATAAGCCACAGCGTGCTTGTCCATAGCTACAGTCTGGAAACGGATGATGCGCTCATCGCGTTTGAACTGAGTCTCAAAAGTTGCAATAAATTCGGGCTCGGCCTTGAATTCGATAAGGTGGTAGAACCCGGTAGTCTTCTTGTCGATCGGGTACGCGAGTTTGCGAAGACCCCAATCCTCTTCATACACGATTTCGCCACCATTGTCGGTGATGAAGCTCGAGTACTTAGCAGCCGCTTCCTTCATCTGGCTTTCAGACAAAATGGGAGTTGCAATGAAAACGGTTTCGTACTGTTTAAGCATTTTGTTAATAATTAATATTGTGGTAAATGGGCTGCAAAGATAAAACATTTTCGCCAATAAGCAACTTTATTTGTAACTTTACAGACCATGACGGACAAACGATTACTGGTATTCACCACCCTCGCCCGCACCTTGAGCTTTGGCGAGACGGCGCGCCTGCTGGGCATAAGCCAGCCGGCAGTGAGCAAGCACGTCGCCGCACTGGAGGCGGATATCGGCGCCGCACTGTTCGTACGGTACGGCCGCAGCGTCACCCTCACAGAAAAGGGACGCGTCCTGCTGCCCATCGCGGAGAAGATTCTGGCAGGTTACGCAGAAATCGGGAACATCAAGGAATAAAAAGAGAAGGCGGTTAAAAAAACCGCCTTCGCCTTTATAAAGAGTAGTTGATTACTTAGAAAGAGAACCCATCGGGGAATTTGTAGAAAAGGACATCTCCATCCAGGCCCAAATTTGACAAAGAGAAGCCTCCGGCTTCCGGGAGGAAAAGATCATCGATTTCGACAACCATATCGCCATCCTCATCAATCTCGGCAGAGGCGACATGCATCCAAACCTCAAAATCAGCATACAAAAGACCTGAGAAGAACTGTTCAGGCCATACAATCTGGCCATCTACATAGTCAAACTCAAGGTCAACTCCTTCGCTCATGCAACTTGGGAAGAAGTAATGAGTAGGCACCTCTTCGTAATTGTATATTTCCTGATCCCAGTCTTTGCCTATCACAGACACCGATCCGAAAGTACCTTCTCCACGCAGGACGGGAGTAAGCTTACGGCTGGCAGTAATCTTCAATTCGCCGATACCGGAAGGAGAAATCTGAGTCTCATCTACCTCAATCGTCATCTCATATTTTTCACTGCCAAAAGCATTAATGTCGGGGTAGGTGATATCAACAGTAGCAGTAGCTTCACCATCAGCAAAATCGAAAGTAGTCTTGGAAGGGGTAAAAACACCGTCAGTACCAGTCTTAAAAGTAAACGGAACACTGGCTGCGCCCTTTGTATTACCTCTGTTCAGAGTAACTGTTATCTTATTGCCGTCCTCTGCAAGCATCTTGACGATTGCCTTATTGGAAGTGAATGAGACAAGTTGAGAATCATCGGGCATCTCGAATATTGTCCCCTTTCTTTCGCAAGATGCAGAGAACAACAATGCAAATGCTGTTAATGCAAGAAAGAATATCTTTTTCATATTTCAGTCGTTAAATTATTAAAGGCCTTCGCCCTGTTTAGGATTCTGGTCGGTCTCCTCGTCCATTTTCTCGTTACCATCAAACTCGCTGCGAGGAATCCACCAGATAAAGTTGGCAGAACCGGCTTTTGTTAAATCAGAGCAAGTTGCAGTATGGTTGGTACCCTCCCAGTCACGGTCGTAGCCGAGACCTCTGCGCTGCAGGTCAAGCAGACGGGGATACTCACCCCAAAGCTCAACACGACGCTGGAAGAAAACTTCATCCATCAAAGTGCTGATAGGAGCAACTGTATTCTCGTTGAGTTTGTTGCTGTCACTCATCTTGCCGAGACGAGTCTCATAATCGCTGTCGCGCTTGGAGCCGACTGCCTTCAGGTAGTCGCGGGCCTCAGAATAGAGACCCTTCTGGCAAGCTGCCTCAGCTGCCATAAGGTACAATTCCTCCGTACGCATAAGGATATGGTCACCGGTGCTTGAAGCGGGGTCGATGAAGACAAGCTTCTTCTGGCACCAAGAGCGTTTGGAACCGTTTTCCTCACCTGCTTCACCCCAATCATCTTCTGGCAGAGGTGCAGTCCACCATTCCTTACGGACATCGGTGTCGGGAATCTGATTGTAGAGCCAGTTGCCGATAAGATGACGGGCTACGCAATAAGTGTTCTTGCTGTCAGCGTCCATATGGCAGAAGATTCCGGCGCTGCCGATAGACTGATCGGTCTGGATTGCAAGACCCCAAAGAACGTTGGACTTGGTGACGTCATTTACGGTCTTGATGTCATCCCAAGAACCGATTTTCTGATCTTTCATAGCCTCTTTTGCTGCTGCCAGAGCGGTGTCGAAATCCTGCTGAACAAGAGCGAAACGGGCTTTGAGTCCGTAAGCGACAGCAAGACTGATGTGGCTCTTGTGCAGTTGGCCAAGGCCAGAAGCAGCGAGGTATTCGATTGCCTTGTCAATATCTTTGTTGGCCTGCTCGTATACATCCTGAACGGTACCACGGCCTTTACCTTCGCTACCTGCAACGGTAGGTTCGGTGTACAGGGGCACGCCAGGGAGAGAACGGGCTTCGCTGCCTGCAGCGCCGCCGTTCTGCTGGAACGACTGCACAAGCATCATGTAGCAGAAAGCACGCACCGCATAAGCCTGACCCATCACATAATTGAAATAATCCCTATCGCCCTCGAGTGTTTCCTCGTTGGCAATAATATAGTTGGCATTGCAGATAACTGAGTAGTAGAAGTTCCATACGTGGTACTGACGACCTGCATCGTTTTTAAAGTCATTGAATGTACCAAACTGGTAGTCCTCATAGAACCAACCAGAACCGTACTGGTCCATCAAGTGGTCTTCTCCCATAAGGTCCTGAGCCAGAATGAATGCGGGCAGACCGCCGTTCTCGTGGTCCCAGCCACTACCCCAGTTATTCATATAGAAATCACGGAACATACCGTTCACGGCAGTCATAGCTGTTTCTGAAGTTTCGAAAATGGTTGGTCCGGCTACGCTGGATGTAGAAGTGGTGTCAAGAAAATCCTTGCTGCAACCAGAAAGGGCTATAACTGCAACGAAAGAAAGAAATGCAAATATCTTTTTCATAGTGTCCTTTCCATTTAGAAGTTAATATCCAGACCAAGCGACATGGTTCTGGTAGGAGTGTAGGTGAAACCGGTACCACCGGTGAAGTTATACTGAGGGTCCATACCCTTGAGAGCAGTGAACATATAGATGTTGTCTGCGCTGAAGAATACGCGTACCGACTTCATACTGATAGCCTTCAGGACGTTCTCGGGAAGAGTATAACCGAAGGTTACGTTCTTGATGGCAAAATAAGATGCATCGAAGAGTTCGTCGCTGGTAAGTTCGATATCGTAAATACCGTGCTGGTCGATTCTGGGAATAGAAGTGACGTCACCCGGCTGCTTCCATGCTTTCAGACGGTCAACGTGACCTGTCTCACCAGGATAGGTGTGGTAGAGGAGGCTGCGGTATACGCCGTCGTTTATCTTACCGCCAATCGAGTAGGTGGTCATCAAGGAGAAGTCAAAGTTGCCGAAGCGGACTTCGTTGGACCAGGATCCATAAAGAGCAGGCAAACGGCTGCCGCAGATGCTCTTGCAAGTAGCTGCCTTCTGAGGGTCATCGGTAATGTATTTTTCACCGTCAGGGACAGGATCTCCGAATTTATCCTTGATCACTTCACCAGTGGTCTCATCTATCTTGGAGTCCCAAACCCAGTAAAGCTTGTTACCTGTTGCAGGGTCAACACCGGCAGATTCAGGGAGATAGAAGGACCCATAAGTCTGACCCTCCTGTGTTACATAGTTACCACTAACAATCTTGGGTTTATTTGCGAGGTGAAGCACTTTGTTCTTAACAGTGCTGCCCATCCAGGTCATTGCCCAACGTGTGTTGCGGTTCTTGATGATCTCGCCGGTGAGGCTTAACTCAAAGCCGCTGTTGGTCATATTACCGATGTTCATGTCATAACCGTCAAAACCGAGGGATACGGCCATAGGGTAGTTCATGAGCATATCTGTGGTGTATCGGTTGTAGTACTCAGCGGTCAATGAGAGCCTGTCGAACATGCGAGCCTCGATACCAACGTTTATGTTCTGGTTCTTTTCCCAGGTGATATCCTTGCTTTCAAGAGAAGTCACAACTGCACCGGGGAAAGGACCGTTGCTGTAAGAGAGGCTGTAGAAACTCTGCCAAGCGTAGATCTTTTCAAGGCTATCATTACCCTGAACACCATAAGATGCCTTGAGGGTCAGGTTATTGAGCCAGCCGATGTTCTTCATGAACTCTTCCTGGCTGATACGCCAGCTGGCGCCGACGCTCCAGAAGTTACCCCAGCGCTTGTCCTGGTAGAAACGGGAAGAACCGTCACGACGGAACGATGCGGAGAAGTAGTACTTGTCTGCAAAGTCGTAGTTCAAACGGGAGAGCCATGATTCTACGCGATAGTCGCTTGTGTAAGAGTTGGCGTCCTCGAGGGTTGATGCGGCTGCAAGTTCATACAGATTACCGAACGGGAAACCGCTCTTGTAACCCATCAGGTACTGATAATTATAGCCGTATGCCTCGTGACCTGCGAGGAAATCGATGTGATGAAGGCCAAAACTGCGGTCGTAACCGAGCAATTCGTTGAGAGTGTAGCTGAATGTACGGCCATCTTCAATCTCAACCAAACCATTCTTGCTTTTGGCATTACCAAAGTAAGGATTGTAATAGGTTCTGTTCTTGGTATTAACTACATCAACACCCAGATTGACGGTGAACTTCAAGCCAGCCAGAGCGCCGGTCTTAACGTTACCCAACTCAACGAAAGTACGGCCGCTGAAGTTGTCGGATCCATACTGATATTTATCGTCGATAAGGTTGGCAACAGGGTTCCATCCGGTATTTGCACCGGAAGGACGGTCATTACCCCAGTCGTACTGCTTCTCTCCGTTTGCATCAAGGGCATAGCTGCCGTCTTCGTTGCGAAGATAAAGAGGATAGATGGGGGCCATTGTCATACAAGAGTAGAATACGTTGCTGTAACCGGTGCTGGAAGTTGCAGTATTACCCAGAGCGGTCATATTGGAAGTGTTGCGGGCAACGTTCATATTGAGACCTGTACGGAACCAGGGGCGAATCTGGTTCTCTACGTTAGCACGTCCGGAAATACGCTCAAACTTGGAGAGAGTAACGAGACCTTCCTCGTTCAGGTAACCGACGGAGAACATATATTTGTTGTTCTGGTTACCACCGGAAATTGTCATCTGGTATTCCTGGCGCAAAGGTGCGGGATTGGTAGAGAGATCCAACCAGTCGTCGTTCCATTTGAGGTTTGCACTTTCAACGACCTTGCCGGTGGACATATCGTATACCTGATCCAGAGGGACATCGTACGGGTTATACTGACCTTTTGAACCAAAAGCCTTCAGCGCACCTGTAGTAATGTAGTCAAATGCGCTCTTCCTTGCTTCAGCAAGGGGAAGACCATCTCTAATAAGATAGTCGTTGGTATACATATAAAGGATATCCTCCATCCACTGCTTGGTGTTGAGAGTCTCATAGCGGGGGATGGCGCGGGAAGAAATACCCCAAGTACCCTTGAAATTGACGTTGGCAGGACCGTCACCGCCCTTTTTGGTGGTTATGATCACAACGCCGTTGGCACCGCGTGCACCGTAGAGGGCACCTGCAGAGGCGTCCTTGATCACGGTCATGGACTCGATGTCGTTAGGGTTGATGGCGTTGATTGCACCGTCGTAAGGCACACCGTCAACTACATAAAGAGGACTGGATGATGCATTGATAGAACCGAAACCACGAATGATGACGGATGCACCTGCACCAGGCTGACCTGAACCGGAAGTGGTCTGGACACCGGGAGCAAGACCGTCGAGGGCCTTGGTTACGTTGGCAACAGTTCTCTTCTCAAGAGTTTCGGACTTGATGGTTGATGCTGAACCTGTGAAGGATTCCTTCTTTGCGGTACCGTAGGCAACGACCAGCACATCGTCGAGATACTCAGCGTCAGGCTGGAGCATCACGTCGATCTGTGTTTTGTCACCGACCTCGACCTCAGCAGTTTTGTAGCCGACAAAGCTGAACAAGAGTGTGGTCTTCGGGGGAACCGACAGCGAATAAGAACCGTCTAAGCCCGTAGACGTACCGATGCTGGTACCCTTCACCTGCACTGTAGCATACGGGATGGGGTCACCGGTAGTCGCGTCAGTTACAGAACCTTTCACTTTGGTATTCTGAGCAAGAGCTGCTACAGAAACCATCAGGAAAAGCGCTGCAAAGAGCATTTTCAATCTTTTCATAGACTAATTGGTTTTTGATTAATAATGAATGATAGTATTAAATGGTTCTCAACTTTAACTTACAATTTGTAATCAGTGCATATTTTTGCGAAAAATACGGCGCAAGGTCGGAATTATTTTTGGAAATTCCAAATTGTGATATGGCAATGCGCTGAATCTGAGCGCGAAATGGCTATTACGTAGTATTTCATTTCTTGTTGTTTTTACAAATACACCTCTAATTCTTAATCATTTTTATAATTACTCGTAAAATTTTTAAGTGGTTTTTGGGATGTTTCGTAGAATATCGAGAAAGACAATTTATAACCGCTTCTCAAAAATTTGGTACATAACAATTTTTTTCTATCTTTGCAGTCCCAAAACACCGCGGGGTAGAGCAGCTGGTAGCTCGTCGGGCTCATAACCCGGAGGTCGGAGGTTCGAATCCTTCCCCCGCTACAAAAGCAAAACAGGCAGCCGATTGGCTGTCTGTTTTTTTGTATCAAGAAGGAAAAGCGGCGTAGCCGCTTAATCCTTCCCCCTCTCTACCCCAGCAGCTCCTTCATAAAGTGCAGCAGGTCCTCGCGGGCAACGGGGGTTTGCTCGCCGGAGGCCATATTCTTGACGGTGAACATTCCGCCCGCCATTTCGCTTTCGCCGGCCACCACAACCACCGATATGTTGTTGCGGTTGGCATATTCGAACTGCTTCTTGAGCTTCGCTGCGTCGGGATAGAGCACGCAGCTGATACCTTCTCGGCGCAGCTGTGCTATGGCGGGAATACTGTATTCAGCCTCCTTCTCTCCCATATTGGTAAAGAGCACGCTGGCTCCCGAAAGCAGCGATGCAGGGTACTTGTCCAGCCCCAGCAGCACGTCGTAGATGCGGTCGGCACCAAAGGAGATACCCACGCCCGAAACGTTCTTGAGGCCGAAGATGCCCGTCAGATCGTCGTAACGGCCGCCGCCGCAGATGCTGCCGATTGCAAAATCGAGCGCCTTGACTTCGAATATTGCGCCGGTATAGTAGTTGAGGCCGCGGGCCAGCGAAAGGTCAAGCTCGACCTTCTGGCAGATGCCGGCGGCTCCGATGAGCGCGAACAGTTGTGAAATCTCCTCCACGCCCTTGCAGCCCACCTCGGATGAAGCCAGAAGAGACTTCATCGCCGCAATCTTCTCTTCATTTGTACCGGCAAGCTGCAAAACAGGCTCTACAACGGCGATAGCCTTGTCGTCTATCCCCTTCTCCCGCATCTCTTCCTTAACTGCGTCCAGGCCAATCTTGTCTATCTTGTCGATGGCCACGGTGATGTCCATCATCTTGTCCGGGACACCGGCAACCTCGGCGATACCCGCCAGCAGTTTGCGGTTGTTGATCTTGATGCAGACATTTATACCCAGACGGGCGAACACCATATCCACGATCTGCACCAGTTCCAGCTCGTTCAAGAGCGATGTGCTGCCGATTACATCGGCGTCGCACTGGTAGAACTCGCGGTAGCGACCCTTCTGCGGCCGGTCGGCACGCCAAACGGGCTGTATCTGGAAGCGCTTGAAGGGGAAGCTGATGTCGTTCTGGTGCTGTGTCACGAAGCGGGCAAAGGGCACCGTAAGGTCGTAACGCAGACCCTTTTCACAAACCTTGGAGGTGATGGCCGCCGACAAAGGTGCCGCCGCCAGATCGATATTCGCAAACGCATCGCCCGAATTGAGGATGCGATAGAGGAGCTTGTCGCCCTCGTCGCCGTACTTGCCCAGCAGGGTGGAGAGATTCTCCATTGCGGGAGTCTCTATCTGCTGGTAGCCAAAGCGCCCGAATACCTCCTTGATATTGTCGAAAATGTAATTACGGCGCGCCATTTCTATGCAGCCGAAATCGCGCGTCCCCTTGGGTATGGATGGTGCCTGGGCCATATTATTCTGATAGTTTCTTGTGGATTTCCGCTGCTGCCTTCCGTCCGGCACCCATGGCCAGGATCACTGTGGCTGCGCCTGTCACGGCATCGCCGCCGGCAAAAATGCCGTCGCGTGTTGTAGCGCCGCCTTCGCTGGCCACAAGACCTCCCTTGCGGGTGCGTTCAAGACCGGGTGTAGTCTTGGCAATCAGCGGGTTGGGAGAAGTACCCAGGGCCATTATAACGGTGTCGCACTCAACCTCGAACTCACTGCCCTCGACAGGCACGGGGCTGCGGCGGCCGCTTTCGTCCGGCTCGCCAAGCTCCATTTTGATACACTTGATTGCACGTACGTTGCCGTTTTCGTCTCCGAGAACTTCAACGGGATTAGTGAGCATGCGGAACACTATACCCTCCTCTTTCGCGTGGTGAACCTCCTCTTTGCGGGCAGGAAGCTCCACCTCAGTGCGGCGATAGACTATGGTGGTATCGGCACCAAGACGGAGCGCGGTACGGGCCGCGTCCATAGCGACGTTGCCACCACCCACAACCACCGCCTTGCGGCCGGCGTGGATGGGAGTTGCATAATCGTCCAGGTAAGCCTTCATCAAGTTGTTGCGGGTCAGGAACTCGTTGGCGGAGAACACTCCGTTAAGGTTTTCGCCGGGGATACCCATAAAGCGCGGCAGTCCGGCGCCGGTCCCCACAAAGACAGCCTCGAAGCCCTCCTTCTCCATTAGGGAATCTATGGTGACGGTGCGGCCTATTATTACATCGGTCTCTATCTTTACACCCAGGGCGGTGACTGCCTCGATCTCTCTGGCAAGCACTTTTTCTTTTGGAAGACGGAACTCGGGAATACCGTAGACCAGCACGCCTCCGGCCTTGTGAAGGGCCTCGAAGATGGTGACATCGTAGCCCCACTTGGCAAGGTCAGCCGCACAGGCCAGACCTGCGGGACCGCTTCCTATAACAGCCACTTTATGACCGTTGGAAGGGGCTTTTTCTACCTTCTGGGACTTCTCGGGATTGGCGTGCATATAATCTGCCACAAAGCGTTCCAGCTTGCCGATGGCCACCGGTTCGCCCTTGACGCCCAGAATGCACTGACCTTCGCACTGTGTTTCCTGCGGGCAAACGCGGCCGCAGACAGCCGGCAGCAGAGAATCCTGTGCTATTACACCCGCAGCGGCGGCGATATCGCCTTCTGCCACGCGGGCTATGAATTCCGGGATCTGTATACTGACAGGGCATCCGCCCACGCAGCGGGGATTCTTGCAATGCAGACAGCGGCTTGCCTCAAGCATAGCCTCCTGCATGTCGTATCCATACGAAACCTCTTCAAAATTGTGCGCACGGACTTTCGGATCCTGCTCGCGCACTGCAACTCTGGGAATCTTATTTGCCATAACTTTCCATTGCAGCCGCCTCCTCCGGCTTATATTGACGCGAACGACGCATCGCTTCGTCCCAGTCTACAAGAGCTCCGTCGAACTCCGGTCCGTCCACGCAAGAGAAATATGTCTTTCCACCTACGCTCACACGGCAGGCGCCGCACATTCCTGTGCCGTCTACCATCAGCGTATTCATACTTACCTGGATGGGTATGTTCAGCTTCATACAGGTAAGGGTGGCGAATTTCATCATTATCATTGGGCCGATGGCAACACAGTTGGTGTAGGTCTTGCCTTTGGCGTAAAGATCTTCCAGGCAGGCGGTACCGACCCCTTTGAAGCCTTCGCTGCCGTCGTCGGTGCAAAGGTAGAGGTTGTCGCAGGCTGCGGAGAGTTTATCGGTATATATCAGCAAATCTTTGGTTCTTGCACCTATTATTACATCTACCGGCACGCCGTGATCGTGCAACCAGCGGGCCTGTGGATAAACCGGAGCAGTGCCCAGACCGCCTGCAATGAACACGTAGCGGCGATTTTTAAGTTCTTCCGCACTGGCGTTTACAAACTCGGACGGATTGCCCAAAGGACCCACGACATCGGCAAAGGAGTCTCCAACCTCATATTGCTCCACCATCTTGTGGCTGGAACGACCTATAAGTTGGATTACCACTGTCACAGTCCCTTTGACCGTGTCGGAGTCGCTGACGGTGAGCGGGATGCGCTCCCCTTTCTCATCGTCGCGTATAATCAGGAACTGGCCCGGCAAGGCAGCCGCGGCCAGTCTCGGAGCCTCGATCTCCATCAGAAAAATCTGAGGAGCGAGCATTCGTTTTTCCAGAATCTTATACATTATTACCGCGGATTATTTGTCTACGGCGGCAAATGTAATAATAATCTGTAATAGTTTATTCGGCTTTTTTGCCTGTTTCGACCTCCTCTGCGGTATATCCCAGGCGTTCGATTGCCTTTGCAAGTTTATCCTTTGAAGTTTTACTTGGGTCAAACTTAAAATATATCGTCTTGGTGGCGATGTCTACCTTACAATCTTTAATACCTTTCTCGTAGGGCAAAGTTGCATTACATTTTTTAGCACAGTTCTTACATTCTATGCTTGTGACGAATGTCACCTCTTCATAAGATGCCTTCTTGGCCTTCTTTTGGGCAAATGCATTCACCGAAATCACCATAAAGGCGAGGGTGAGCAGAAGTATTATTCTCTTTTTCATATCAGTTAGTTATTATTTGTTATTTCCATAAAGTATAACGCAAGCCGACGTACCATTTGCGGCCCATCAGCGGACCCCATACCACCGAGGCGTCAAAATTGTTGCCAAAGGGATTGTAGGCGCCCAGTATGGCATCATGCTGCCTGAAGCCCGTGATGTTTTCCACACCGGCGTAGATGTCCAAAGCCCTCAATTTGCGGGTAACCTGGCCGTAGAGCATCGGATACACGGGAGAATACTCCATGTTCCACGCCCTTGCGGCATAATCGGGCAGGCGCATAGGACCATTGAGCTGCGCCGTGAAGTCAAAAATCCACTTGCTCAGGTCTGTCTTGTACTGAAGATTCAGAACCCCTTTGTAAAGACTGGTCATAGGGCGCACCACATACTTTGCCGCCCTGCCCTCGCCCGATGCGGTGCGAACCTTGGGATCCGAATACTTGAATGTCAGCAGCGCATTGAAATGCTTGTTGAAATCTAGTGAAAGATCGGCCTGGAGGGTCTGTGTAAAAGATTGCGTCATATATACGAGGGTCGTATTCTCCGCCCACTCTGTATCGGCATACACCTGATTATCAAAATTGGTACAGAAATACTCCACGCTCACATAGCTGGCGTCATCTTCTCCCAGCGGCAGGAAATAGGTAAAATTGCCGCCGGCGGTTATTGCGCTCTCCATATCCATATTGAACCCGCGGTTAAGGTCGCCGTCGGTAACGTACCCGAGCCGGACATCGCGGTTGGAAGAGAAAAGACCGTAGTTGTCGGCAAACACGCTGGGCGAGTGGAATGCACGACCTACGCTGCCTCGAAGCACCGCATCGTGGGTAATTGCATACTTGAATGTGGCGCGGGGGGCAAACATGAGCTTATTGTAATAAATGTCATAGTCCAACCGTGCTCCTGTCAGAATTGTAATATGATCAGTCGGCCGGTAGGTATATTCCGCCATAGCTCCAGGTAATGGTTCCACCTTGTGGGGAATATACATTATCTGCTGCAACCCTTCATCGTAAAAGATTCTGCGATAGTCCTCGGCGATGTCGTCGAACTGCCCGGTAAGGGCCGCCTCCAAAGTATGGTGTTCATTGAAATCGTTGTGATACAGCAGGTTGGCAAAGACGGTGTTCTCCCGTCCATAATAGGTGTTGGTGCCAAAAGTCGCATCCGACTCATATCGGTTGAAGGTCGTAACAAAAGCGATGCTGCTGCCCTGGTCGTCGGTCAGCGGCAGGCCGATCTTGAAATAACCGTTGTAAAGGCGGTTGTTGATAAGGGAGCCCCATGCCGCCGGCGCCGTCGACCGGGCCATGTCGCGTGTGAAGGCCATCTGGCCGCCTACCCTGTCGTCATTAACGACCTTGAAGCCGAATCGGATCTGGAGGCCGCTGGGGTCGTAGTAGAGCCAGCGGTTTGATACGTTGATCTGACGCACCGTCGGGTCGTCGCGGAAACTGTCGCCGTTGTGGTCCATCATGGAGTTTCCGTAGGAGAAATAGGTCAGCAGCACCGTGCTCCAGCGGTCATTCAACTGCAGCGCAGAGATTATGTTGCCGTCGTACATATTGTCGCTGCTGCCATACAGATTCACGAACAGCGGAGTCTCGTCCAGCGGCTTCCGGTGCTCCATATCAATCTGGCCGGTGATGCCGCCGGCGTCGTTGGCCACGGAAGAGGGGCCCTTGGCTATCAGGATATTCTCCAGCCACTGCCCCGGGACATAATTGAGACCGAAAGTGGATGCAAGACCGCGCATAACCGGCATCTTCTCGTCCTGCATCTGTGTATATACGCCGGAGAGGCCAAGCAACTTGATCTGTTTGGCGCCGGTAACAGCGTCGGAATAGTTCACCGACACGCTGGCGGTGTTCTCGAAACTCTCCGCCAGATTGCAGCAGGCCATCTTGCAGATGCCGGCTGCGGTAATTGCTTCGGTCTTGAATTTTCCAGACCTGAGGAGGCTCGATCCCCGCGCCGTTGCAACCGACTCCTGAAGAGTATCCTCCTGGACAAGTTCGCTTCCCGGGACGGGCAATTCCAAATCCTGCTGGGCATACGCGCCCACAGCAAGACATAAAAACAATATAGTGGTAAAAATGTTTCTGATTTTCATAATATTCTGTCTAATAAGGGTTTAAAAATGCGCACAAAACGCATCAAGCCCTCATGACAGAATATAGTGCGAGCATAGTGCGCCCATTGCCGGCCAATGCACACGGTGCATAAGAGACCCGCGACACGCACTGAACGGGAGCAGCCGCGATATACCCGGGCGCCAGAACGAAGGCGGCCGATGCTACGCTGCCGGCAACGCCGTCGTCGTCCGTAACAATCTGCTCGTCAGAAAGAATGTGAAGTGAATTGGTGCAGCAATCGGCCTCGGAGATCTGCACTCCTGCGGACGGCTGCCGGGCGTCGTGGTCCTCGCTGCAATGGTGGTGATGATGGCCGCAGTGGGCCGCGTCGGTGCAGTGATGATGATGGACCTCTTCGCAAGTATCCCCCGCAAGCAGCGACAGCACCTCCACCGAATGGTCCAGAGAGCATTCGTGCAGCCTGAAGCCGAACAAAGCCCAGACATAGGCCACCAGCAGAAGCGCCGCCAGTATTTTGCCTGCGAGTGATTTCATAAACTATTTTATCTCTGCGATAAACGGCATACGGGCATAAACCTGGATGCCCTCTGAATTCTTCAGGAAACCGTAGGCCTGCTCGAACCTGGCCTGGATCTCTTCCCATCGGGAGGCCGGCTGGCTGCCTTTGAAGAAAGCCTTGGCCGATGCGCCGCCGAACATCTCCATAAAGCGCTCCATCGTGGACTTGGCTACGGGATATTCAACCAGCCTGTAGTCCTCGAGACCTGCTGCAGAAGCTGCGTATGCGATGGCATCTACCAGACCGCCCTTCTCGTCTGCCAGGCCGATACCGAAGGCATCACAGCCGCACCATACGCGACCCTGGGCTATTTCGTCAACAGCATCGGTTGTCATATTGCGGCCACCGGCGACAATACCAAGGAACTGATTGTAAATCTCTTCTATGGAGTTCTGCATATACTGCTGCTCGGCAGCATCCAGACTTCTGGTCCCACCCATCATATCGCTGTGTGAGTGTGAATTCACGCTCTGGATATTCACCTTAAGGGTCTTCTTGGCTGCGCTGCCAATGTTGGGTACCAATCCGAACACGCCGATAGAGCCGGTTAGAGTGGTGTTGTCGCAGAAAATCTTGTCGCACTCCGCGCTGATCCAGTATCCGCCGGAAGCGGCATATTCGCCATAGGATGCAATCACGGGCTTGGTCGCGCGAAGCAGCTCCATCTCGCGGCGTACGAACTGAGATGCCTCTACGCTGCCACCGGGGGAGTTCACGCGGAATACCACAGCCTTGATGGTGGAGTCCTTGCGGACCTTCTCTACCTCAGCGGCAAACTTGGCACCTACGATATCCTGCTCTGTGTCGCCGTCCATCACTATTTCTCCGTTGGCATAAAGCACGGCCACTTTCTCCTTGGCCTTGGTGTGCTGTACCAACTTGCCGGGAGCGTAATCGGTGAGTTTTACAAAGCCGATTTTCTCGAATTTTTCTACGGAAGCCAGGTTGCACAGATAATCCTTCATCTGGTCCGCAAAGTAGATGGTGTCCACCAGCTTGCGGTCCAGCAGACTCTGAGCATTCAGTAATTCCAGATTATTCAGCCAGCCGTCCAACTCTTCGCGGGTAAAGCCGCGGCTCTCGCAGATTTCATCGGCCATGGAGCCCCACAAGCCGTCTACCATTGCCTGCAGCTGCTCGCGGTTTTCAGCGCTCATCTCGTTCTTGATGAACATTTCGCCGGCGGCTTTGTACTTGCCGTGGCGGATGAGTTGCACCTCGACGCCCAGCTTGTCCAGCAGGTCCTTGATAAAAATGCCCTGGGTAGCCACGCCCATCATCATAGCCTCGCCGTCGGTGTTCATAACCACCTTGTCTGCAACCGATGCCAGATAGTATGTAGGAACGGTAGGATTCTCTCCATAAGCCACTATTGCCTTGCCGCTGTCGCGGAAGCGCTTGAGGGCGGCGCGGAACTCTTCGGCATTTGCGAAGGATAGGTTGAGATCATCGGTATTCATATAGATGAACTTGATGGCGGGGTCCGACGCGGCGGCGTCAATGGCGCGCACGGCGTCCAGAAGCGTAATCTTGCTACCGTTCTGACGGCTCATCAGCGCCTGGGCAGAAATATCTTCTGCGGCGCGTTCGCTAATCACGCAGGTTTTGTCTATCCTGAGCACGGAGCCGGTCTTTGGAGCCGTCTTGCTCTTCATGGATGCACTGGCCATACTGCCGGCCATACCAAAGAATATGAACATTGCCACCAGCATCGCTATCAGGCATCCCAGCAGCGAGCCGAATACTATTTTCCAGAAAGTTTTCATTTGTATCGTGTTAAATATTAGACATTAAAGGACCTCCATCAGCAATGGGAGGCGGGTTGCATTGGAACCCTTTATCAGGATGGTCTTGCCCTCAGGCTGCAGCTTGCGGAAATACTCCTTAAGCTGGAGGGATGTGTCGAAAACGAAGTCGCCCTCTGCCGCAACAGCCTTGAACTCGCTGCCGCCAACCAGATAAATCTCGTTGGTGATTTTGCGGGCCTTGGCCAGTATCTGCGCGTGCGCCTCGGCTGAGTATTTGCCCAGCTCCAACATATCGCCCAGCACCAGCACCTTGTTGGGGAAAGATGTCGATGCAAAGTTGTCCAGGGCGGCGTTCATACTGCTGGCATTGGCGTTGTAGGCATCCAGGATCACTATGTTGCGGCCGGTATCTATGAGCTGCGAACGGCTGTTGGACGGCACGTAAGACTCAATTGCAGCCACCGCTGCGTCGAATTCAACCTCGAAATAGCCGCCCACGGTAAGGGCTGCCGCCACATTGGTGGCGTTGTAAGAGCCTATCAGGCGGGTGGTGATGCGGCTCACCACGTCGGCGGCTTCTATTTCCATGGTCAGGTAGGGATTCACGCGGGATGTCTTGAGCACCCTCATTCCGGCATACTCTACACCGTAGGGCATCAGCTGCATCCCCTTGCGGGAAGTCACCATCTCGGAGAGATATTCGTTGTCCGCATCGTAGAAGGCGATTCCGCCGTGCTCGCTGAGCCAGTCGTACAGTTCGCCCTTGGTCTTCTTTACACCCTCAAAGTCGCCGAAGCCCTCCAGATGGGCCTGGCCGACATTGGTGATGAGGCCGTGGGTGGGCTGCGCCAACTCCACCGAAGCTGTGATTTCGCCCGGATGGTTTGCGCCCATCTCAATCACTGCAATTTCGGTCTCCAGAGAGATTTCCAGCAGCGTCATGGGCACACCGATGTGGTTGTTGCGGTTGCCCTTGGTGCAGGTCACCTTGTATTTGGTGCTCAACACGGCGTTGACCATCTCCTTGGTTGTGGTTTTGCCGTTGGTTCCGGTGATGCCTATCACCGGAATGTCAAACTGGCTGCGGTGGTAGGCAGCCATGGCACGGAACGCCGCAAGTGTATCATCCACGATGGTTAGTTTCTCTGCAATGCTCTTGTCGCAGTTTTCCCATACGTCGACGCTGTCCACAACGCAGCATTCAGCGCCCCTCTCGAGAGCGTGCGCAGCGAATTCGTTCGCATCAAAGTTGTCGCCCTTCAACGCGAAAAACATCTCGCCGCCCGCAATCTCGCGGGTGTCGGTAGTGTAGCCTTTACAGTTCTTGAACAGACCGTAAAGCTTCTCTACGTTAAATTTTTCACCTCTAAGATCCATATAGTTATTTGTTATTTTATTCCAGTTGATCCGAATCCGCCGGTTCCGCGACCGCTTTCCGCCAAGTCATCTACGGGCACCCATTCCACCCGTTCGTGACGCGCCACCACCATCTGGGCGATGCGTTCGCCGGGATTGATTATGAACGGCTCGTGGCCAAGGTTTACCAGCAGCACGCATATCTCACCGCGGTAGTCGGCGTCGATGGTGCCGGGGGCGTTGGTCACGGTGATGCCGTGCTTTGCCGCCAGGCCGCTGCGGGGACGGATCTGCGCCTCATACCCTTCCGGCAGTTCAATGAAAAGTCCGGTCGGAATCATCGCCCGGTCCAGGCTGCCAAGTATTACCGGCTGCTCAATATTTGCCTTCAGGTCCATGCCGGCAGAATAGTCGGTGGCATATGACGGCGCTTCGTAGCGCGATCTGTTTACTATCTTAACTTGCATTATATCAAGCGTTTCTCGTTTTGTATAAATAGAGTCCGATGGGGACCAGGTAAATCAGCATAAGGGCGGTATGTACTGCCATCTTGGGCCAGAGTTTCATCTCCGGCAGCAGCAGGCTTCCTCCGTAAATTGCCAGAGCAAAGCCGATGCACAGCAGTATCTTTTTCCAGTTGTACGGAATCGGGTAGTATTTGTTGCCCAGTAAAAGCGAGATGACCATCATCACCAGATAGCTGGCGATATGCGCCCATGCCGCGGCGTGATAGCTGTAGCGCGGCATGAACACCACATTAATGATAATGGTGACAACAAGGCCGGCAAGTGTAATCCACACGGCATAATTGGTCTTGCCGGAGAGCTTGTACCACATGCTGATATTGAACTGCATGCCCAACATCACGTAGGCCATTAGCATTATGGGCGTTATCTCCAGGCCGATGCGGAAATCCTTGCCCAGCATCAGGCCGATTACGTCCAGGTAGAGCATCACGAACAGGAATCCCGCCATGCAGAAGGCCACGAACCAGGTCATCACCTGCGCGTAGAGCGTCTTGGAATCCTTCTGCTTTTCGCGCTGGAAGAAGAACGGCTCGGCGGCGTAACGGAACATCTGCACGAACAGCGACATGATTACCGCAATCTTCACTCCGGCCTGATATACGCCCAGGTCGGCACGCCAGGCGGCGCCGTCCAGCGCACGCATCAGCACCCTGTCCAGCAGGTCGTTCATCACCCCCGGCAGCCCGGCCAGCATCAGCGGTATGGAATACACCAGCAGCGCGCGGCAGACCTTCTTGTCGGGCCTGAAACGCAAGCGGAAAACCTCCGGCAACAGCAACACCAGACATACGATGCAGCTGCAAAGGATGGCGAATATCGCGTATGTAAAGTCGGGAGTAGCGCTCACCAGCCTGGTTATGAGTACGCCGTCGTGGCTGGCCAGGTAGCGCGGCAGAAGCAGGTAGAGCAGCAAATTCACGCCCAGCTCGGTGAAAATTTTGAGCGTCTTTATCACCGCAAACTTGAGTGCCTTGTGTTCGTACCGAAGGCGGGCAAACAGGATGGCGGTTATGGTGTCTATCAGCAGAATTGCGCCGACATAGACTATTATTTTACCGAAACCGGTGTAGCCCAGCGCGCTGGAAATGTTGCCGGAAAATAGCGATACGCCCACGAAGAACAGCACGCACAGCCCCAGCACAATCATGAAGGCGTTGGAGAAGATGCGGTTAGGATCGGCCTTTGCATCACCCTCATCTGCGGCATTCTTCTCCTTCTGCGCGTACTTGAAGCAGCCCGTTTCCAGACCCAGCGCCAGAACTACTTGCAGAATAGCAATATAGGCGAGGAATTCCGTGACGATACCGTAATTCTCCCTGGAGAGGATGTTGGTATACAGCGGCACCAGCAAAAAGTTCACTACCCTTGCCAGAATAGTGCTCAGACCGTATATCGCGGTCTCTCCTGCTAATTGCTTAAACGGATTCTTTGCCATGGTAACAATAATCTCGTAAATATAGCAATAAATTCGGGTCGACGGTCATTATGACCGTTTATCTTTACGCGCTATGAGGATTCCGCGTACCGCAAAGAACGCCATAAGGCCGAACATCAGAATGATGCAGGTCATGGAGAAGGCGTCGCCGCGGCGGACGCTGTCGGGACGGAATTCAAAGACGATATGATGGCTGCCGGCGGGCACATTCATTGCCCGCAGCGTGTAATTGGCGCGGAAATGGTCGGCGGGAGCGCCGTCGACGGTGGCTTTCCAGCCATACGGATAGTATATCTCGGAAAAGACAATCGTACCGCCGGCAGGGCTGATGCAATCATACTCCAGACGATCGGGCTTGTACACCGTAAGGTGCACATCAGCACCTTCGCCGGCCGGTTTGAAGCCGTCGGCATAGCGGCCGAAAAAGTCGGTATCAACCACAACCGTATTGGCCAGATCCGCCTGCATCAGCGCCGCGCACTCGGCATCGGCACCCTTCACAGTATACAGACTGTCCACAAACCAGGCATTGCCCAGCGCCTGGTCGTTCAGCACCGCCTGCGGCCCGCCATCCTGATTGATGACAAAATATTTGGCATTGAGCATGTCTATCACCGGACGGTGCATCTGGCTCAGATGTTCGTCTATAAGGTCCTGATAGCGACGTAGTTTGGCAGCGCTGTAGCCGCCTATCGATTTCAACCTGTAGCTGGTGCGGTTTTCGTTGAACGGATTGCCGGTGGACACGTTGTATACCCGGAAATGGGGGTCGCTGTCGGCCAGAATGGCTTTTTCCCACGACTGCTCCGCGAAGTTGTTCTTGAACTGTGCTGGGCTCTGGAAATAATCGGCATTGAAGAAGCGCTGGTCCACAGCCCAGAGGTCCACGAGAATCAACGCGCCCAGCAGCACCGCCGCCCAGATTTCCTTGAGACGTCCGCTGGCCATCAGCCAGACTACTGCGGCGCCAAGGATAATGAAGATGAGGCTGCGCCAGGCGTCGGCGCTGAGCAAAGCAGCGCGCTGCGCTACTATCATCGGCATCAGCCATTCGGGCAACTGCTGCGCCAGATAGCCGTCACCCGCACCGGTAAAGGAGAGCAGGCTGCCGCCGGCCAGCGCCAGTATCAGGCAGATACCGCCTGTGATGCCGGCACTCCACACCAGGCCCTTCATCGCCTCTTTTTTTGTCACCTTGCCGGCCGCGATATCCCGCACCGCCAGAAATCCCAGCAGCGGTATCGTTATCTCCGCCACAACCAGGATGGATGACACAGTGCGGAACTTGTCGTACAGCGGGAACCAATTGAAAAACAGCTTGGTAAAGGGCATAAAATGATAGCCCCACGACAGGAATACAGAGAACAGGGTAGCCGCCAGAAGCGCCCATTTATATGGCCCCTTAACAATGAACAGTCCCAGTACGAACAGCAGGCACACTATGGCTCCCAGATATACGGGGCCGGATGTAAACGGCTGGTCACCCCAGTACATCGGCGCTCCGCTGCAGAAACTCAGGGCTGCCTGGGGCTGTACTCCCTTGGAGACCATAGACTTGTACAACTGGGAATCGCGGCCCAGTTCGTAACCGCTGCTGCCGCCCATAAAGTCCGGCACCAGGAATGTGAGTGTCTCGTCTATTCCATAGCTCCACTGCGTTGCATAGTCGATATCCAGGCCGCCGGCACTCTTGACAGCCTCGGCCTCGCCCTGATGCAGGTCGCTGTGGCCTCCACGCATGGTCTGCGTCATATATTCCCGGTTGGCAAAGGTGTTGGCGCTGGTCACCCCCACCCCAATCGCAAAGCTTGCAAAAAAGATGATCGTGGCAACCAGCCAATGCTTCATCTGCTTTTCCTTGATATGGATATAGAGTTCCGCACACCAGAGCACGCCCGCCATCAGGCAGATATAATAGGCCATCTGCGGGTGCGGCGTGAGGCCCATTGCGGTGAAAAACATCACCATGGCGCTGCCCCAGCCATACTTCTTCTTGTAGATTAGCAGCATACCCACCACCATCAGCGTCATCCACGCCAGGGAACTGGTCTTTCCGCCGTGATTGGCGCCGATAATAATCAGGAAATAAGAAGAAAACGCTATTGCAAAGGCTCCTGCTGCGCTCATCCATTTGCTCACTCCAAAGGCGCGCATAAGCAGGAAAAAGGCCAGCAGATAAAACAGAATTGTCATTATCTGGTTGCTGTGACCCCAGTGGAAGAAGCGGTACAGAGGCCGCAAAATCCTCTCGGAAAGATAATGCGCACCGCCAATCTGGTAATTGGGCATGCCGGAAAACAACGCCCCTGTCCACCAGGAATTGCCGCCTTCGGCATTACGGTAATTGACACACTCCTGCACCGCCGCAGCGCCGTTTACACCGTCGGCATTGCCTATCACCTTGCCCTCCAGAACCGGATAGCAATAGATGACCGCCGCTGCGATAAAAAGTATGACGATGATGATATATGGGAGGATACTCTTCTTGAAGTTCATACCGGTACAAATTATTGAGGCAAAGGTACAAAAAAAGCGCAGACCGTGCGGCCTGCGCTCTTCAATTATAATCACTGACTAGAACTTGACCCGGTAGGTGAGCAGCAGATCCCTGAAGGATGCCGAAATGCCCGCAATGGGAGCAATGCACTGCATGTTGCCAGCCTCATCGGGTGCATAGTCGTTGTAAGGCGTCATTGTGTATTTGTCGGCCAGCGAAGTGCGGAAGGCGAGGTCAAGCGAAGAGTTCTCGCTGAGGCGCTTGCCGATACCGAACGATACATACTGATAGCCGGGAAGACCGTAGAAGTAACCGGTATAACCTGCCCGCAACGCGAAGTCGTTCAAAATGTTCATCTCGCCGCCGATACGGAAGATGTTGCAGCTGCTGCAATAATCGGCAATATCTTTATTGACATTGTCGTATGTATCATCATAGCCGTAATTGTCGTGCAGGCGCATCTTGGAAAGATTGACCCTCTCCAGATCGGCGCTGATTATGCCGCTGCGGCCAAATACCAGGGCAGCACCCAGAGAAAGACGGCTTGGCGCACGTAAATCGTACTCATATACGAAATCGGAGCTCCTTGTATCGGTCTCATATGCATATAGATCTGAGAAATATAAGTTGCTGTTCTCGTATTCCGGGATTGAGCCGTCAAAGGTAGAAGACATAGACTCATCCCACCTGTCGGTCAAAGTGTAGAGCGTAGGCGTAGTGTACGAGATACCCAAACGCAGGAAATCGAAGGGAACATAAATCGCACCCAACTGCAGGTTAATACCTCCGCCGCTGGTCTGATGCCAGGAATTGTACTGCATTGACTTGAAGCCGCTGTCGTAAAAGTCACCGGAGCGGGCCTCCTCTCCGTACCAGAAGTCTTCGTTATATTCGACTATCTTGAAATTGAGGTTGGCACCCAGATAGAGGCGGTCGTTGAAGTTCATTCCATAGTTGAAGTGAATATCGTAGACTCCGCCGCCCGTGGTGCGGTCGTAGCTCTTGAAGAGCGGGTTCTCCACACCCAGTCCGCCAGTCCACTCGTTTTCGGTGGCACCGAGATACGAGTCGCTCAAATTGTTGTAAGGAGTTACCAGAAAAGCTTTCCATGCAAGGACTTCCTGCGGAGAGCAGTAGGTATTGTCATTTACAAAAGCATTGACTGCCAACAAATTGCTATTATCAAATCTCTCCAGGCCGGCGGCGATGTTGCCCAGGAGGCTGGTAGCGCCGTCATATCCGCCAAAATAGGTGCGGGAGTTGAAATTTGCCGTCTTGTTGAAGCCAAGCCCGAAAGAGTAGCTCACCAGGCCGTAATCCCTGCCGGTGGGCAGGCTGAACACGGCGTTCATGTTGGGCAAGGTAAAGCGCGTCCTGCTTACGGATTTTGCATAATCGCCCTCTGTGCCGTTGAATGTGCTGGAGGTGTTGTTCCAGGAAAAACCGCCGGTCACTGCAAATTCACAGCAGTTATAAATTGCCGATGATGCGGGGTTGATGCCCAGGGCTCCAAGATCGCCACCGAGAGCGGTGAAGGCGTTACCCATAGCCATCGTGCGGGCGCTACCCACATAGAACTGCTCTGAGTACCTCAGCGCATCCTCCATCCCCTGTGCGCCGGCAGCCACGCTGGCCACCAACATTATTATAGCTATTAAACTGAACTTTTTCATTGCTACCATTATTTTTCCTTGGGTTAGACTATAGTTAATTCTCTCATCGGACCACATGAGCGGCTACCTGCGTCCGCCGGAGGAACCGCCGGAGTGTCCGCCGCCGGAAGAATGACCACCGCCGGAGGAATGTCCGCCACCGGAGAATCCGCCGCTGCTATGGCTGCTGCCGGATGAGTAGCTGCCACGGCTGCTGGATGAACTCCCGGAGTAACTGCTGCGGCTGCTGCCGGACGAACTGCGGGAGCTGCTCGAAGAGGAGCGGCTGCTGCTCGAGCTGCCGGAGTATGAACTGCGGTTGCTGGAAGAAGAAGAACTCCTGCTGCCAGAGTAGCTGCTGCGGCTGCTGCTCGAAGAACTGCGGCTTACACTGGACGAGGGATTGCCCCTGCGGGTGCTTGCACTGGAGCCGGTGAAGGTTCCGCGACCGGTGGAATAAGTGGTCCTGTTTGTAGAGCTGCTTGCGCTGCGGCTGGTGCTTGAATTGCCGCGTACAGCAGATGTGCCGGTACCGCGATTTGCACCGGAGGTACTGCGGACTGCAGATGAGTTGCTGCTGCGGTTTGTGCCGGAAGTGCTGCGTACAGCAGAAGAATTGGAGCCGCGGGCTGCGCTGCTGGTGGAACCCACCATGCGGCCGCGGGAAGCGGATGCAGTCGCTGCAGAAGTCCTTGCTGCCGAGCTGGTGGCGGTGGTGCGGCGACCGTCGATGCGTGCCTGCGAAGAGGTGCGGGTCGGTGTTGCCGCTGCCAGGGTGTTGCCGGAGCGACGAAGTGATGACGATGAAACCATGTTGCTTTCCCTGTTTCTGCGGCCTGCGCTGCGGGAGATTGCGGTAGCGTGACGGGTGCTTACGTCAGCATTGTTGAGGTAGCCGCCGGTTGCGCGGCGCCCGTTGGTGAAGCCGCCGGGGCCGAAGTGGTCGTGATGGCGGTGATGTCCGCCGTGCCATGCAAAGCTGCTGCCGTGATGATGCCATCCGTGGTGCCATCCGTGGTGGCCCCAGCCGTAATAGTAAGAGCCGTAATGGGGACCCCAGATGCCATAGCTGTACCAGCAGGGGCTGTACCAGGGATCGTACCATGCCCATCCTCTGTACCAGAAGGGATCGCGCCAGCCCCATCCGTACCAGGAGTCATACCACCAGGTATTGTACCATGCGTATGAGTGACGCCAGGGGGAATACCAGCTGTAGTAGTAGCTGGGACCCCACCAGGGGTTGTACCAGGGATTGTCCCATCCGTAGTAATCTACATAGACGGTGTAGCTTGTAACATCCGGCTCGTCGAACATACGGAGCCTTGCCTCGTATGTTTCACCGTCGTCCAATGCGTACACATCTACGGTATACTTGTCCGCACCGTTGACAACCCTTGCGTCACGGTTGGATACAACAGTAACGCGGGCTCTGTCGGGACGGCTGTAGATGCTGTCGTTATAGATAGAAGAATAATAGCTGGTCGTGCCGCAGGATGCGAGCCCGAGCGCTGCGAGGAGCGATAAAATAAAAAGTCTGTTTTTCATAATATTACCTCCTTGTATTTTATTTTTTGTAATTTTGCGACGTTTCTAGAGCAAAGATAGCAATATTTATACCAATAATTTCAAGATATGGCAAAAGAGCTGACTTCAAGGAGCGAGAACTATTCCCAATGGTACAATGACATCGTAATAAAGGCCGGACTGGCAGAGAATTCCGCAGTGCGCGGATGCATGGTAATCAAGCCGTACGGCTACGCCATCTGGGAAAAGATGCACGATGCGCTGGATGCGATGTTCAAGGAGACCGGGCACCAGAACGCCTATTTCCCGCTGTTCATTCCAAAATCGTTCCTCAGCCGTGAGGCGGAGCATGTAGAAGGATTCGCAAAAGAGTGCGCTGTGGTTACCCACCACCGCCTGAAAGTGGCCCCCGACGGCAACGGCGTAGTGGTCGATCCCGACGCCAAGCTGGAAGAGGAGCTCATAGTCCGCCCTACTTCAGAGACCATAATCTGGAACACCTATAAGAATTGGATCACATCTTACCGTGACCTTCCCATATTGATCAACCAATGGGCCAACGTGGTCCGCTGGGAGATGCGCACCCGCCTCTTCCTACGCACCGCCGAATTCCTCTGGCAGGAGGGCCATACCGCCCACGCCACCAGCGCCGAGGCTATCGCCGAGACCGAAAAGATGGTGAACGTATACGCCAAATTCGCCCGTGACTTCATGGCACTGCCGGTAGTGGTGGGCCACAAGAGCGAGAGCGAGCGCTTCGCCGGCGCCATCGACACCCTCTGCATTGAGGCGATGATGCAGGACGGCAAGGCACTGCAGGCCGGCACATCGCACTTCCTCGGGCAGAATTTTGCCAAGGCGTTCGACGTGCAGTTCTCTACCAACGAAGGTAATCTGGAATACGTCTGGGCAACATCCTGGGGCGTTTCCACCCGCCTTATGGGCGCACTTATCATGGCCCACAGCGACGACAACGGACTGGTGCTGCCTCCCAAGCTCGCTCCCATCCACGTGGTTATGGTACCTATCTACAAGACCCCGGAAGAGCGTGAAGCCATCCTCAAGAAGATGGACGAAATCAAGGCCGAATGTGTCAAGGAAGGCCTTACAGTCAAGATTGACGACCGCGACAACCTGCGTCCCGGCTTCAAATTTGCAGAATGGGAACTCAAGGGAGTGCCCGCACGCGTTGCCATCGGCCCCCGCGACCTTGCCGCCGGAGTTGCTGAGGTCGCCCGCCGCGACACCCTCACCAAAGAAAGCCTGCCCGAAGAGGGTCTGGCAGCCCGCCTGAAATCTCTCATGGACGAGATTCAGGAGAATATCTACAAGAAGGCCGTAGATTTCAGGGCAGAGCACACCATAAAGGTGGACACTTGGGATGAGTTCAAGGAGAAGATAGAGCAGGGTTACTTCCTCCTCTGCCACTGGGACGGCACCGGCGAAACCGAAGCCCGCATCCAGGAGGAGACCAAGGCCACGATACGTTGCATCCCCATCGACAGCTTCGTGTGCGAAGAAGAGGGCAAGTGCGTTTACAGCGGCAAGCCTTCCCACCGCAGGGTAATTTTTGCAAAGGCATATTAGTATAAATATGAAGAAGGTTATCATTCTTGCTGCACTGGTTATGCTGGGTGCGCTTTCTGCATCCGCGCAGGAGGCTGCGGCTCCTACCCCCAAGCCCAGCCATTGGTTGGCAGAGGCGCTCACCACCCTCACCTTCGGACAGACATCCCTCACCGACTGGGCCGCCGGAGGCAACGGCAGCGCCACCTTCGGCTCGACCATCGATGCCAAAGCCAACTATGCCAAGGAGAAGATAACCTTCAACAACCGTCTGCAGATGGCCTACGGCTTTACCCAGACTTTCGGCGTCGGCTTCCAGAAGAGCGCCGACTACATAATTCTGAATGATGAGCTTGGATATCTCCTGGGGAAAGGCTTCAGCGGTACCATGAACTACTCTTTCAAGTCGCAGATCAGCCCGGGCTACGCCGGTAACATAGGCAGCAGCGACATTGTGTCACGCTTCTTCGCTCCCGCTACTATGACCCTCGGTGCCGGTGCCACTTGGAAACACAAGGGTATTTCGATAACATTGACCCCCCTGACAGGCAATGTCCAGTTTGTCTCCGACCCCGACCTACGGACCCGCTACGGAAACGAACCCGACCGTTTCACCCGCTGGGAACTGGGTGCCAAGCTGCGTTTCGAGGCATCTGCCAGCGTACAGGGCCTGTCTGTAAACACGACGTTCGAAACCTTCTCCAATTACCTGAAGAAGCCCCAGAATATGACCTGCGACTGGACCCTTGCCATAATCGCTCCGCTCACCAAATACATCAAGTTTACCCTCAACTGTCGCGCCATCTATGATGACAAGATCCGGTTCAAGCAGCTTACTGATCCCTCGACCGGAGAGCCCTACAAGGACAATGACGGAAATGTGAAACTCTTCCCTGCCCTCCAGTTCCAGGAGATTGCCGGACTCACCTTTGCATATACTTTCAAATAGTGCAGGCTGCCTTTGACAGAGAGTTGGCCAGGCTGCTCGGCGACTATCGCGGGCCGCTGCTGCTCGCCGTGAGCGGCGGTGTGGACTCCATGGTGATGCTGAACCTGGCTTTGCACTCCACCTTGCAGCTGGAGATTGCCGTGGCGCACGTCAATTTCATGCTCCGCCCCGGCGACTGTGACAAGGATGAAGAGTTGGTGCGAGAAACCTGCGCCAAAGCCGGCATCCCCTTCTATACCAAGAAGTTTGACACCGCTGCTTATGCCGCAGAAAAGGGCATCTCCATAGAAATGGCGGCGCGCGAACTGCGCTACGGATGGTTCTCGCTTCTGATGGCGGAACACGGATACGGACGGCTGCTGGTGGCCCACAATCAGAACGATGCTGCCGAGACGCTGATGCTGAACATGCTGCGCGGCACCGGCCTGCGCGGTCTGGGTGGCATCCGTGAGATTAACGGCGTCGTTATCAGGCCTATGCTGGGGTTTTCGCGAACTCAGATAGAAAGTTTTGCCGCCGAACACGGCATCGCTTTTAGAGAGGATGTCACAAACAGTGATACCGCCATCGCCCGCAACCGCATCCGCCACAACGTCTTCCCGGAGTTTGAAAAGATAAACCCTTCCTTCCTGAACACTTTATCGCTGGAAATGGAGCGTTTTGGCCAGGCGGGCGAAATACTTGACGAATTGTTCGAAGCCAAACGCGGGCAGCTTTGCCACGAGAGCGAAGGCGCCGTATGCATCGACATTCGTAAACTAGCGGCCGAGCCGCACAAGAAATACTGGATGTACCGGATGATGGAGCCTTACGGATTCAGCGCATCGCAGATTTCCGACGCCTTGGAGGCTCTCGATGCCCAGAGCGGCAAGGAATTCATCAGCGCCGGATACCGCCTGCTGCGCGACCGCGACTGCTTCAAGATTTATCCTCTGGCAGAGGCATCAACGCTCAATCTGAACGTAACTATCTTCGACAGGCCAGAAGGATTTGACCCGCGCAACCACCCTGCCGACACTCTATACGCCGATGCGGACACCCTGCCCGGACCTTTGCAGGTACGCCCCTGGCGTCACGGCGACCGCTTCTCTCCCCTGGGAATGCGCGGCAGCCGCCTGGTGAGCGACTTCTTCACCGACCTAAAGCTGGACCTTGAGCAGAAACAACACGCCGGAATAGTCTATTGGGAAGATGCCTCCGGCGAACACATCGCCGCCGTCGCTCCCTACCGCATTGACAACCGCCACAAAATCACCCCTTCTACCACACGGATCGCCGCCATCAGACTGAAATAAAAAAGAAGAAGCGTCAACCGGAAGCTCCGGGTGACGCTTTTCTCGTTTAACCAAAAAATACTATGAAAAAATCATCTTCGTCTTAGGTAAATACAAAGCCTGTGCCAAAGATGATTTTTCTCAAAAAATATTATTTGATTTCTTTTATTGAAATAATCTTGATAGGATAGAGAGGCAGACCGCGGGCGCTGGTTTCTACCCTGGCGATGTTGTCCACCACATTGATGCCGTCGATAACCTCGCCGAACACGGTGTATTGGCCGTCGAGATGCGCACAACCGGCTTCGTCCTGTACAATGTAGAATTGTGAACCGCTGGAGGCCCTCTCCGGATTGACGCTGTCGGCCTTGCGGGCGGCCGCGATGGCACCCTTCTTATGCGTAAGGCCCGGCACTATCTCCGCCGGAATGGTATAGTTTGGCCCGCCGCTGCCGTAGACATCGACCTTGGTGGTGTCGCGTGTGAGCGGGTCGCCTGCCTGAATCATGAATCCCCGGATAACCCTGTGGAACAGCAGGCCGTTGTAATAGCCTTTGCGGGCCAGTTTCACGAAGTTGTCGCGGTGCTGAGGAGTCTCCTTATAGAGCTTGATCTTTATGGACCCCATACTGGTTACCATCTCCAAAACCGGCTCCTCGGGGATAGGTTCCTCTACCTTCGTGGGAACCTTTACCGTATCGACGGGAACGACCGCTGCCGTACTGTCTGTTTCGGTGCCTTCCTGCTGTTTCTTGCCGCGCGGACCGCAGGCGGAAACCAGGATCCCCGCAATCAAAAGTGATACAATTACAATTCGTTTCATATCGTTATAATTCTCGTTTCCTGATAAATGTGACCACGTCTTTGAAAGTCTTGGTGCGCGAGGTAAAAGTCAGGTACAAACCGGACACAAAGACCATCTTGAGCAGCATCCGCAGCAAATCGCTTCCGATTGCGGCAAACGCAAAGTGCGCAATCACTATCAGTGGCAAAGCTATCGCAAAAAACGGTACGGTGTCCTTCAGCAGGTCGATAAATTTGATGCCGGTGAACCCGCGGGCTAGCAGCCACCAAACCACTACGGCCAGGTAGTTCACCGCTGTCACCGCCGCTGCCATTGTCACCAGGCCGTATCGGAAGGTTATGAAGGCGGTTGCAATCTGCATCGCCGCATTTATCAGCGTAAAGTACAGGTAGCGGTCGCTGCGGCCCGCCGCCATTGCCGCCTGGTTGAACAGTGTCTGCACCAGCGTCGCCATAAAATAGAGACAGTACAACTGCAGAATCGGCACCGAAGCCTCGAATTTTGGATTGATAAGATTGATGAATTCCGGCGCCACTAGGGCCAGGCCCATCATGGACGGAAATGCGGCGAAGGCCACGAACCGGGTCAGCTTGCGGAAGATGGCCCTGCGCCGGTCGGCATCGTCGCGGGCATTTGCCATAACCGGCTGCCCCACGCTGTTTATCATTCCGGTAAAGACCAGATTGAGCATTCCGGCCCACTTGTTGCCCTGGGAATAGACGCCCACCTCCTTCTCTGTGTAGGCGCGACCCAGTATTACAGAAAAGATATTGGTCTGCACCTGGGTGACGAATGAGGCCCCCACCAGCCTTATGCCGAAGGGGAACATCTCCCACACCGGTTTGAAACTGATTTTGAGGTTCGGCTTCCAGGGCGTGAACAAAAGTTTGAGCAGCGACGTGGTAAAGGACTGCACTACCGAATGCGCCACCAGCGCCCAGTAGCCGAATCCTTTTACGGCCATCACTACCGCCACTATGCCGGCGACAAGGGCGCCAGTGATATCTATCGTCGTCCTCTGCCGAATCATCATCTTTCGAAGCAGATAGGCATCGGAAGATATCGAGCAGCTGATAAAGAAGAACGAAAGGAAAAGTATCCGGGCCACCTTGACCAGTTCCGGCTGGTTATAGAAGCGGGCGATGGGACCGGCAAGAAAAAACAGTATCAGATAGAAGCAGGCGGACACGGCAACGGTGAACCAGAATACCGAGTTATGGTCTTCTCTCCGGATTTCGCCGCGGTTTATCAGAGCCGCCTTGAAACCGCCCTCCTGCATCGTAACGGCGATTGCGGTGAATATGGCCAGCATCCCCACGATGCCGTAGTCGCCGGGAGTCAGGCGACTGAGCAGCACCAGACCTACAACGGCACCGATAAGTTGCTGGAGACCGCCGTTCATCGCCCCCCAGAAAAGCCCTTTGGCCGTTTTTGTCTTGAGATTCGCTTCGCTCATATCTAAAGCAAATTTAGTAACTTTGCCCTATATGCCCAAAATTAAGATATACACCAGGTCTTTTTCGCCGGAGCTCTACAGGCTCTCCAAAGGCCTTTATCCGGAAGGCGTGGAGGCAGTGCGCCTTACCGACCGCACGGCCGACGGCTACTTTTACAAGATGCTTCGCGACCGCGATTGCGACATCGCAATCAATATAGATGAGGATGCCTACGTATGCGATCCTGAGGCGGTGATGGCCCTGGCACGGCGGGTCTATGAAGAGGGCTGGGCAAATGCCGGCACTTCTGACTGCGGCCCCGGCTGCCCGCGAAGCCATAACCCGATAGTCACCAATCCTTTCTTCAACATTCTGAACCTGAAACTGATACGTGAGAAATACGAAGGCCCCGGACAGATCCGCGCTTTCAAGTATCACAACGTTAAGGAGCAGATGATTGCCTCTTTCCAGAGTCAGGTTTCCGAGCCGAATAACGGCGACTTCGGCATCTACGATTTTGAACCGTACTACAGTTTTTATCTCTGGCTGGCATATAACTTCAAGACGCTGTACCTTCCTGCCCGCCGGCACCGCGACGGAATGTCCACCATCCTTTCCGACGGCGAGGGCCACGACCTGTGCCTTCACAGCTGGATGGCCCGTAAGTACAAGGTCCAGATGGACCAGACCCACAGGATCGATTCCCTGATAAACGAGGCTTACGCCCTGCGAAAAATAAAGCGCCCGCATTTTTCGCGGGCGCAATATCTGCGTTTTGCCCTGGAACTGGGCTTCAGCTATTTTAAGAAGGCCTTCATAAGAGTCTCCCGCTGGCCAGGCAAGATTGCCCGGAAGTTCCGGCGGTAATTACTCCTTGCCTGCCAGACGCTTGTAGCTTGCCAGACGGGCTTTTGCAAACTGCTCTGTCTTGGCAAACAGCTCCTCTGCCTCTGCGGGGAAGGTCTTGAGCAGCGATGCGTAGCGGACCTCTCCCTTGAGGAAGTCCTGGAACTTGCTCCAATCTGGTTCCTTGCTGTCCAGGATGAAAGGATTCTCTCCCTTCTCCTCCAGCTCGGGGTTGTAGCGGAACAACTGCCAGTAGCCGCACTCTACGGCCTTCTGCTCTTCCAGCTGGGAGTGACCCATACCTATCTTGAGGCCGTGGTTAATACAAGGCGCATACGCAATGATCAGGGACGGGCCATCATAGGCCTCGGCCTCTTTGAGAGCCTTGAGCAGCTGGGCCTGAGAAGCACCCATAGCCACCTGTGCCACATATACATAGCCGTAGCTCATAGCCATCATACCCAGGTCTTTCTTGCGGACCTTCTTACCGCTGGTGGCAAACTTGGCCACAGCGCCTGCGGGAGTGGATTTGGATGACTGGCCGCCGGTGTTGGAATAAACCTCGGTGTCAATGACCAGGCAGTTGACATTGCTGCCGCTGGCCAGCACGTGGTCCAGACCGCCGTAGCCGATGTCATAGCCCCAGCCGTCGCCGCCTACTATCCACTGGCTGCGTGCAGGGATGAATTTGACAAGTTTGTTGATCTGCTTGCAGTGCGGGCACTTGGTGTGAGGCAGCAGCGGAAGCAGCTTGTCATAAATCTCATAGGTAACCTTGCGGTCGTCGCGGTTCTCGAGCCACTGGCGGAAGAGTTCCTTAATGTTGTCGGGGCACTTGTCGCAATCCTGAGCCGCAACCATAAGGTCTGCTATGTTGTCGCGAACCTTCTCGCTGCCCAGACGCATACCCAGACCAAACTCGGCGGCATCCTCGAACAGGGAGTTGTCCCAGGCGGGACCGTGACCCTTGGCGCTCTCGCAATAAGGCGAAGAAGGGAACGACGCTCCGTAGATAGAAGAGCAGCCGGTGGCGTTGGCCACCATCATACTCTCGCCAAAGAGCTGGGTGATGGTCTTCAGGTAGGGAGTCTCGCCGCAACCTGCGCAGGCGCCGCTGAACTCGAACAGAGGCTGTGCAAACTCCAGGTTCTTGACGCTCTGCTCCTTGGGAAGGATATTATCCTTGTAACCCACCTTATTATGGAGATATGTGAAGTTGGCCTGCTCTGCCATCTGGCCCTCTGCGGGAACCATTGTCAGAGCCTTTGCACCCTTGAAGCCGGGGCAGACGTCGGCGCAGTTGCCGCAACCGGTACAATCGGCAGGGCTGAGCTGCATGGTGAACATGTAGTCCTTGAGCTGTGCCTTGCCCTGGGCCTTCTTCAATCCTGCGGGAGCCTTCTCGGCCTCCTTCTCTGTCATCAGGAACGGACGGATGGCTGCGTGGGGGCAGACGTATGCGCACTGGTTGCACTGGATACAGTTGTCGGGGTTCCACTCGGGAACGCTCACGGCCACGCCGCGCTTCTCATAGGCAGCGGTGCCGGAAGGAATGGTACCGTCCACCAGGTCGGGACTTGCAAATACGCTCACCGGCAGGGTGTTTCCCTCCTGGGCACCCACCACGTCGGCCACGTTGCGGATCCATTCGGGAGCCATACGGCCGTAGCCGGCATTCACAAAGCGTCCGGAAACCTTCTTCCACTCTTCGGGAATCTCTACCTTGGTGTATTCACCGCCGCGGTCCACGGCAGCATAGTTCATTGCCACGATGTCGGCACCCTTCTTGCCATAAGACTTGTCGATTGCCTTCTTCATGAATGTCACGGCATCCTCGTAAGGGATGATGTTGGTAATCTTGAAGAATGCCGACTGGAGGATGGTGTTGGTGCGGCCGCCGAGGCCGATTTCTGCCGCAATCTTGGTGGCGTTGATGATGTACAGGCTCACGTTCTTGGAAGCAATCTCCTTCTTTACGAAGTCGGGGATGCGCTTGAGAGTCTCCTCCTCGTCCCACATGCTGTTCAGCAGGAATGTGCCGCCTTTCTTGATGCCCTTGAGGACATCGTATTTATTCAGGTAAGAAGGCACGTGGCAGGCCACGAAATCGGGAGTGCTCACCAGATAGGGAGCGCGGATTGGCTGGTCGCCGAAACGCAGGTGAGAGCAGGTGTATCCGCCCGACTTCTTGCTGTCGTAGTCGAAGTATGCTTGTGCAAATTTGTCGGTATGGTCGCCTATAATCTTGATGGTGTTCTTGTTGGCGCCTACCGTACCGTCGCTGCCCAGGCCAAAGAAACGGCACTCGTAGGTACCCTTCTTGGAGAGCGATATCTCGCCCTTGACGGGGAGTGACTTGTAGGTGACGTCATCCACGATACCGATGGTGAAGTCGTTCTTGGGCTCCTTGAGGGCAAGGTTGTCGAACACTGCAATGATCTGTGCGGGAGTGGTATCCTTGCTGCTGAGGCCATAGCGGCCGTTGAAGATCTGGATGCCGCGGGTGCCGTAGAGGGCGTTGCGGACGTCCAGTGCCAGAGGCTCTCCGTTGGCGCCGCTCTCTTTGGTGCGGTCCAGGACGGCCAGGCGTTTCGCGCTCTTGGGGAGGGCACGCTTGAAATATTTGAGAGAGAACGGACGGTAGAGGTGCACGCTGATAAGACCCAGCTTGCGGCCTTCCTTCTCTGCCAGATAGTCTATGGTCTCTTTGATTGTGTCGCAAACCGAGCCCATTGCAACTATGATGTCCTCTGCCGCGGGGTCGCCGTAATAGTCGAACGGCAGGTAGTGGCGGCCGGTAATCTCGCCAATCTCACCCATATAGCGGGCCACGATGTCGGGAACGGCATCGTAGTACTGGTTCACTGCCTCACGGGCCTGGAAATAGACGTCGGGGTTCTGTGCGGTACCGCGGGTTACGGGCTTGACGGGATTCAAGGCCTTTGCGCGGAACGCCTCCAGAGCCTTCTCGCTAACCAGCGGGCGGAGATCCTCGCCCTCGAGAATCTCTATCTTCTGTATTTCGTGGGAGGTGCGGAATCCGTCAAAGAAGTGCACGAAGGGCAGGCTGCTCTTGATTGCAGCCAGATGTGCCACTGCACCCAGGTCCATAGCCTCCTGAGGGTTGTTCGATGCCAAAAAGTTGAAACCGGTGGCGCGGGCCGCCATTACATCCTGATGGTCGCCGAAGATAGAAAGGGCGTGCGAAGCCAGAGCGCGTGCCGATACGTGGAATACGCCCGGAAGCAGTTCGCCGGCTATCTTGTACATATTGGGGATCATCAGCAGAAGGCCCTGGGATGCGGTGAACGTGGATGTCAGGGCGCCGGCCTGCAGCGATCCGTGCACTGCTCCTGCCGCACCTGCCTCACTCTGCATCTCTGTAACCGAAGGAACATTGCCGAACATATTCTTCTTTCCGTACGCTACCCACTCGTCAAAGAGTTCGGCCATTGTAGAAGATGGTGTGATAGGATAAATCGCGGCATTCTCGCTGAACAGATATGCTGCATGAGCTGCTGCGTAGTTACCGTCACACGTGATAAATTTCTTTGCCATTTAATATAACTGTTAAAAATAATTGTCTTTGTATCTTGTTATTTACCAATAACATCCGTTTTCTACCTTCATGTACGTTGCCGGGCGGTCCGATTCGCTTGGGCGGCACCAGTGCTCGTTTACGGGGATGTCGTAATTTCCCTCTTCCCACCGCTTGCCGATGATGCCGAAAAGCAGTTGTGTGGCACCTCCCAACAGGATTGCCCTGTGGCCGGTCCGTTTTGCATGGGCTGCAAGGTTGAACCCGTAGGCGCCGCAGCCGATGACGGCGATGTCGTACTGAAGCTTGTCCATCTCACCCTTCATATAGTCCAGCGCCGCGAACCAATCCTCAAATTCATCACTCCCTCCCAACGACTGCACAGCCTTGACCGTGAGCAGATTGAATTCCGGCATAAAGTCGGGATTCTTGAACAGTAGCGTCCGTTTTTCGTATTGCTTGCGGATGGTCTCCTCAAAAGGATAAACCACAAGCACGTTCTTGCCCTTGAGCGCCTGCGTCCACTGGTGCGAAACATCCTCCGCGGCATAATCAGGCTGCAAATCAAACATCTTGCAGAAGCGGCAGTCATCTGGCAGATAATCCTTGATGTAGTGTTCCTTGTAGAACCTGCTGCCAAGGATATCGAGTTGTGCAGAGTCCTGCAACGTCATCTCTGCATATCTTGCGAGAGTTGTCTCATTGACGGGGAAGAAGCCGGCATTCTGCCGTATTGCCTTGACCCAGGCTGGTTCCCACCACCATTGAAAAGCTCTCCAGGTGACAAACTTCCAGACCGAATGCGGGCTGTTTTTGACCCCGAGATAGTTGACAATCGTGTTCAGCTCAGTACACCCGAAGCGGGCAATCATCGCCGGATTATCGCCCTCCAGATACTCCCGGATCATCTTTGCCGCCTCCTGCCTGCTGACATTCGTCACAGGTTCCGCCGGCTTGTTATGATGGAACGGCAAAAGCAGCCGGCGTACAGATTTGAGCACTATCTGGAGAGGTCTATTCACAACTCAAAACAACATTACAATCGGTCAGGACCTTGTATCCCAATTTCGGATACAAATCTAGCAAAAAAATTGGCACATTTTATGATTATTATCCCTCAAAAGTTCTACCTTTACTGTAAATTTTAACGAAATGAAAAAGATTTTACTGGCAATTGCCGCACTGGCCCTTTCTGCGAGCGCTTTCGCACAGGTAGAGACCTCCGGTCTTGACGCGGGGAAGAATATTACTTTTATGCAGGAAAGGCTCTACAAACTGCCTGAGTTCGCAAAAGGTACAGTTATTTTTGATCAGGACGCCGCTGTTTATGAAGATGACGGCACTCCCATGACCCTTCATCCTTCGCAGGGCATCATCAATGTAAACAATCTGCACCAATGTGTGGTTATGATCAACGGCAACGACACTATTCCGCTTCTGTACGAAGACAATGTCGTAAAGGTCAACACCGGCAAGAGCGTGTTCCTCAAGATAAAAGGCATCTATTACGAAGTACTGGAATACAACGATTCCATTTTGGGCTTCATGCAGGTTCTTACGGCCACCGACATGGGCAAGAAAGACGCTTACGGAACAAGTTCCCAATTGAGTTCCGTTACAAACATCTCTTCCCTCTCAGGCGACGGTGCTTCCCTAACCACATTGACGGGCAATACCGATATGCGTTACACATACGAACAGCGTCCGGTATTCATCCACGGGAAGAAAGTTGCCTATCTCAATGAAAAGCAACTCTGCAAGATGTACAAGAAGAAATCGGCCATCATCAAAGAGTACTTCGCCACCCACGACGTAGATCAGTACAGCGTGGACCAGGCCCGAGAACTCTACAAAATGATACTACAATAGTCTAACCTATAGACTCAATCTCGATAGCGCCTTCGGGCGCTATTTTTTTTATCAGCCCTGCGAGGACGGTACCCGGGCCTACTTCGGTAAAGGAGGTGGCGCCGTCAGCAATCATGTTTTCTACCGTCTGGGCCCAGCGGACCGGACTGGTGAGCTGCTTGAGCAGATTCTCGCGGATCTTTTCCGGGTCCATGGTGGGCAGGGCATCCACGTTCTGGTAAACCGGGCAGAAAGGTTCGTGGAAATAGGTACGGCCTATGGCTTCCGACAGGCGCTTGGCCGCCGGTGCCATAAGCGGGGAGTGGAAGGCGCCGCCGACCTGAAGCTTCAGAGCCCTCTTGGCGCCAGCTGCCTTCAGGGCCTCGCAGGCTGCGTCAATTGCACCGTTTTCGCCCGAAATCACCAGCTGTCCGGGGCTGTTGTAGTTGGCCGGAACCACCACCCCGTCAATCTCGGAGCACACTTTCTCTATCGTTTCAAAGTCAAGGCCGAGCACTGCCGCCATTGTGCCGGGGGCCGCCTCGCACGCCTGCTGCATGGCATCGGCACGGATAGCCACCAGGCGCAGGGCATCCTCGAACATCAGCGCCCCGGCAGCCACCAGGGCAGAAAATTCGCCCAGTGAGTGGCCGGCGGTCATCTCGGGATTGAAATCATCCATACAGGTGGCAGTAATCACAGAGTGCAGGAACACCGCGGGCTGTGTCACCGCCGTGGCCTTCAGGTCTTCAGCTGTACCGGAGAACATCACCTTGGTGATGTCAAAACCGAGTATTTCGTTGGCGCGCTTGAACAGTGATTTTGCTCTGGGATTGCTGTGATAGAGCTCCTTGCCCATTCCGGGGAACTGTGAACCTTGACCGGGGAAAACGTATGCTTTCATCTTGATTGAAACTTTTGAATATGTAAAGATAAGAAATAATGTGTACTTTTGCATTCCAATTCGATCCGCTCCCGTAGTTTAATGGATAGAATTGAAGATTCCGGTTCTTTAGGTTGGGGTTCGATTCCCCACGGGAGTACAAGAATACCTGGCAGTTGCCAGGTATTCTTGTACTTGCCGCACATATTGAGTATATTTGGGGAAATATATACTTAATATGAAGAGATTATTCTTGACCCTGGCGGCATTGGCGGTCATCAATTGTGGATTTGCAGAGGCACAGACCAAATTGGAACCCTGGCAGGACCCCGGCGTGTTCGAAGAGAACCGCCTGCCGATGCACACCACTTTTGTCACCGACCAGCAGCAGACTCTATCGCTGAACGGCATTTGGAATTTCAAGTGGAACGAGAGTGTAGAGAGCCGCACCCGTGGCTTCGAGGCGGTGGGCTATGACGATTCCGACTGGGACACGATGCCTGTCCCCGGGATGTGGCAGCTGAACGGATTCGGCGACCCGCAGTACGTGAATATCGGCTATGCCTGGCGCGGTCATTTCAAGAACAATCCGCCCTACGTACCTACCGAGGGCAACTATGTGGGGCAGTACCGCCGCTCGTTCGAAATCGATCAGGCATGGATCGGCAAGCAGATCTGCCTTTGCATAGGCAGCGCCATAAGCAACGTACGGGTATGGGTCAACGGCCGCGCAGTGGGCTACAGCGAAGACAGCAAACTGGAGGCCCGCTTCGATATCACCGGCTTTGTAAAGGCCGGCCGCAACGAGATTGCCCTGGAGATAATACGCTGGTGCGACGGCAGTTACCTGGAAGACCAAGATTACTGGCGATTCAACGGCATCGCCCGCGGCGTGTATGTCTATACCCGCGAAAAAAACCGTCTGGACGATTTGATGATTACCGGAGATATGGAAGGAGTGTTCCATATTGCCACCAGCACCTCAAAGGGTATCAAAAAGCTGGAATACAGCATAGAGGACGCCCTCGGCAAAGTTGTGGCCAGCGGCAATTTCAAACCGAAGAAGCAGATTGCCATCGCCTCCGGCAAGGTCAAGAACCCCGCCCTGTGGAGCGCCGAGACGCCGAATCTATATAAGCTTAACGTCAAGGCTTTCACCTCCAAAGGTCTGGCAGAGAGCACCTCGGTTAACTTCGGCTTCCGCAGCGTAGAAATCAAGGACGGCCAGCTGCTGGTAAACGGCAAGCCGGTCCTCATCAAGGGTGTCAACCGCCACGAACTCAGCGAGCACAACGGCTACATAGTGACGGAGGCCGAGATGCTGCGCGACATCCGCATAATGAAGCAGCTCAACATAAATGCGGTGCGCTGCTGCCACTATCCCAACGACCCCAAATGGTACGACCTGTGCGACCGCTACGGCCTCTACGTAGTGGACGAGGGCAACATCGAATCGCACGGAATGGGTTATGAGGAGGCCACTCTGGCTAAGCGCGAAGACTATAAGGCGGCCCATCTGATCCGCGACCAGCGGATGGTATACCGCGACTACAACCACCCCAGCATCATCGTCTGGAGCCTGGGCAACGAGGCGGGCAACGGCGGCAACTTCGAAGCCTGCTACGACTGGATCAAGGGATACGACCCCACCCGCCCGGTGCAGTACGAACAGGCGGCACTGGAGCGAAACACCGACATAGTGTGCCCTATGTACGCCTCTCCCGACTGGTGCGAAGACTATTGCAAGAGCAATCCGCCCCGACCTCTGATCCAGTGCGAATATGCACACGCAATGGGCAACTCAGTGGGCAATTTCAAGGAGTATTGGGACCTTGTGCGCAAGTATCCCTGCTATCAGGGCGGCTTCATCTGGGATTTTGCCGACCAGGCCATCGTATGGCCGTCAAAGCAGCGCCACGGCAACATCTTCGCCTACGGCGGCGATTTCAACTACTATGACGCATCCGACGGCTCTTTCAACTGCAACGGTATAGTCGCCGCCGACCGCAGCTGGCATCCGCATGCCTGGGAAATCCGCTACCAGTATCGCAACATACTCACCTCCGCCGGCAGGAACCCGCTGTCGCTGGAGGTTACCAACGAGCAGTTCTTCAAAGACTTATCGGCCTACAATATGCTCTGGACCGTGGTTGCCGACGGAGTGGCGCTGTTTACCGGATCGGTGGAAAACCTCAACGCCGCCCCTGGCGAAACGGCGCCGCTGTTCCTGCCGCTTACCAGACGGCAGGCAAAGGAGATCTTTGAAACAGACCCTTCAAAGGATGTCTTCATTAATGTTTCGTGGGTGCTCAAAGAGCGCGACGGCCTGCTGGAGGCTGGCACAGAGGTGGCCTACGACCAGATTCTTGTGCACAAGGGCAAACCCGCGCCGGCCGTGTCCGACCACAAGGCGGTGGGTAAGATATCTTGCGAACGCACGCCCGACGGACTTGACATTGCCGGCAAATTCGCCTGCGGCAAAGAAGGTGACGGGAAAGTGGTACCATGGTATCTCATTTTAAACCCCGACACAGGCTTTATAGTTGATTACGCGGTGGACGGTGCCACTCTGTTTGCCGGGATTCTGCAGCCTGAATTCGCCCGCGCACCCGTGGAGAACGATATGGGTGCGAACCTTTGCGACAGCAACGTAATGGGACTCTGGCGTGAGATTGACTTCAACACTATGCTGGAGAGTTTGGATTATACGCAGACCGGCGATGACTTGCTGGTTACCGCCGTTTATGAACCGGTGCGCGGTGCTGCCCGCCTTAAGATGACCTACCTCATCAGTCCCGACGGCACCATCGACGTCCACGAAACCATGGAAGACGCCGGAGACATCGGTACCCTCCCCGACCTGTTCCGCTATGGGATGAAGTTCGTGATGCCGGACCGTTTCGACACCATCGAGTTCTACGGCAAAGGGCCGTGGGAGAACTATTGCGACCGCAATTCGGCAACACTGGTAGGACACTACGTTCAGAAAGTGGCCGACCAGTACCACTACGGATATGTCCGTCCTCAGGAATCCGGCACCCACACCGGAATGCGCTACCTAAAGATTCTGGCCGATGACGGAACCGGACTGGAGATTACCGCAGAAGACGAATTCTCCGCATCGGTTCTGCCGTTCGGGATGGACGCGCTGGACTGCATGGAAAACGGCACGCCCAAGCGGGCCAACCCCACCAACGTCCAGGCCGGGGAGGCGCGCCATTCACTGGACCTGAAGCCCGACGGCCTCACCCACGTTTTATTTGAACAGGTGCAGATGGGCGTCGGCGGCATAGATTCCTGGGGCCGCTGGCCTCTGGAGCAGTACCGCCTCCACTCCCAGCCCCGCGACTTCCATTTCACCCTCAGCCCCGTGGTGGACTAGGGTCAACACCTGTCTTTTTCACTACTGCGGCAGATGCCTCCGCCTGAAAGGCCCAGGGCTTAGTCTGCGTTCGTCTGCCCTCCATTCAAAAACGCCGGGCTCGAGAACTCGCTACGAGCCTGACGGCTCTTCGCTCAGACAGCTCTCGCCTGATCGGCGTTTTTTTCGATACGGGCTTCCTCGCTATCGCTCGGAACCGACTCACTCCGAAACCGCCCTGTACCCTTTCAGGCATCCGGCTTCTATCTGCCGCTGCGGGATCGTCAGCTATGCGCACGCATATACGTCACAGAGCACCCTGTAAGGCGCTCTCTTGTGCTCAAAGGGCCGATATCAGGGGTATGAGCACGCACACCCCATGCCAGAACACCTTCTGGCCCCACATTGTGTGCGCATAGCCAACGAAACTAGATGCTGGGAGTTAACGTTAGCTGAATTGTCGAATCCCTATAGGGGAATGTGATCACCCTTTTTCACCGGCATGCCGTACTAGAGCTCAATCTTCTTGTATACTTCGTTATTACTGTCTCTCAATACCAGACAATCACCTTCGAAATACCAAATCCCAGACAAAAAAATTCACAAAGTTAATAAGCATATATCACACGTAAAATGCACATATTATCACAATAACATAATAAGCCAATATGTTCCCACAACTGCGACCACATAGCCTAAATTATACAAGATGGTTTTGCCCCATTCAATTTGTTTATTAGCCAGATTCGTCCTCACATCATAGCAAATCCCATCCTCGTTTATGTAGATCTCTGTATAATTCCGGTTCTGCCGTGTCGATGTGTTGGAAAAACCGTATCCATAATAATACGTATTGCTATTCGAGTAATACCTTTCGTAAACCAGTATCCTACCACCTGCTCCATCAGACACTTCCCTGTCTGGAGCACCTTTCGCTCTTATGATAGAGGACTCACTAGCACCTATGAAGGCTCTCTTTGCTTCCGGTTCGGTTGAGATATACTTATATGATATACACGACGAAAGGCAGACAATGCAAAGTAAACTTATAATAACTTGTTTCATAGATATTTCTCTTTTCTATTTCAAAAATACAACACTTTTTCCGTTTCCAAAAACAGAAATGCCCCCTACCACTCTACAAGCCACTTTTCTCAAAACAGAAATCTTAATAATCTTATTGTCTATTTACTTTTTTGAAATCGGAAATCAGATTATTTCTGTTTTTGCTGTTTTTAATAACTAGAACACCCCGAGACACAAATGCAGCACTTTTTCGGAAAAGTTAATACTAATGGTTGTCTCGAATATGTACATTTTCAACAATAGTAGCACTTTGTCAATAGTTATTCCTAATTTTGTGAAGGAAAGAGCCCTATAGTGAAATAATTAACATCATACCATAAAACTTATTACTATGAGCTTAGTCGATCATGAAGGAAGTGTTGAATACCCCTTCTCAAAAAAGACAGTGTTCCATGCCTTGATGGATGCCGCCCCGAATATTGAAGGCATGGAGTTGGATTCCGCAGATGAGGTTAGCGGTCGCGTCACTTTCAAAGCAGGAGTAAGCCTTGCCAGCTGGGGCGAAAATATTCCCGTTCAACTTATTGAAGTTGCCCCTACTCGTACACAGATGAAGGTGATGTCTTCTCCTAAAACAGGAATAATGTTTGGCGGGGCAATGGACCTCGGCAAAAACCGCCGAAATATTGAAAAGATTATCAGCGCGGTTTCATCCGTTCTTGCCGCAAGGCCTTCAGAAGCAGAGAAGACCACGCCGATGGGCATCATGTCCACTTCTGACGAACTCATTAAACTGAAAAGCCTGCTTGATTCAGGCGTGCTTTCTCAATCGGAATTTGATGAACAGAAGAGAAGACTACTTTCTCTGGAGCCCCAAGAGGACACCACACCACAACCTATCCAGGTCGAATCCTCCACAGAACCAATCCGAATAGAAAGCGGCAAAAAAGATAATACTGTATTATATCTTATTATTGCTTTTACGATTATAGCAATAATAGTTGCAATTGCCAGTGCGGCTGTTTAATTCGTTAAACTGTCTTTCCAATGAAGAAATATCTATTATATGCTTTAGTGATACCTGTTATCATTAGTTGCGGTGTAAACCAGGCTGAGTATGACAAAGTTGTAAAGGAGCGGGATGACGTGGCTGCCCAATTACGCAATAGTGAGGCAACAATCAAAGCATTACGCGATTCGGTCGTTATGTTAGCATTTCCGGCAGATCAACGACTATCTAAAGTCAACCGTCTTGTTTCGGATGGTAATTATCAGAGCGCGAAGGATGAAATACGGCACTTGGTTGCATTGTTTCCTGATTCCAAGGAAGCAAATGCTACTCCTGCTATTGTCGAAAGAATTGATAAACTGATAGCTCAGAAGAAGGCCGAAGAAGAGCGGATAAAGGCACTGGGGTTCAAGGCGCTCAAAGCTATAACAACTGTCGTCATTGATTATAATAAGGTGGAGTTCTCCAATATCAGCGTAGGAAGCACCTTTACTTATGACTCATATGGTGATAGTTACTATTATAACACTGCCGATAGGGGTAATAAATATATTTCAGCAGCGATGCGTATCACTTCTGATAGCAAGAATCCTAAGCTGCCCAAACCGGCAGTTTTCTCTATTTCTGGTGATAGGATGATAAAGCAAGGAACTTTTGGAATTAAACTAGCCAGATGGGATGATTATGGCTCCTACCTTGGTAATTACCATGATAATGGCAATGACTTTGCAAAAAGCAGTTCCGTTAGATTTAAAGTTGGGGTAGAGGTCTCAGAGGATGTGGTCAAAAATCCATATGCGATTATTCTTAAGAAAGAAAATGCCGTCCCTAGAAGCGAAGATAGACTTGATAATCCACCAATTTCTTATATCGGATTTGTGGACTACCCTGATAGTCTCACTTTAGATGATTTCACCAAAGAAGATAGTCAATACGTCATTATTCGAATAGCAAATCTCTAGAACTGATTATGAAAAAGTTTCTTATTCTGTGTATTGGAGTGTTTGGGCTATCGTTTTTGACTTCCTGTGATACGATAGGTAGTTCACGCAAGGAGTTATTCGAAATAACCGATTACTTCGTAGACCAGCTTTCTACTGTATATCAGAGTTATGGGCTACAGGGTCTGTCAGAAAAACGGACAACAAAAGACTATAAGTACAGTGTTACTCCTATGGGGAGGCTTATCATAGTAAAGATAGAAGAGTATGCAACGTCAGAGGAATATGAGGCATTACGAAAGGCTCTTGAAAAGCATTATAAAAATGATAGGCGGGTCAATAATGTTTACATTAACCAAGGAGGGACGGTTGTGATAGACTGTCGAAATTGAGTTGAGAATAAAGAGGGCTTCTTTTCAGAGGCCCTCAATTCTTATATTATTTTAAGGCAACACATAATCTCACGGTTTGCTCTTAGTGAACACCACGATATGCAGCCTGTAGTAGTCGTAGGCATTCCCAGGAATCCCCAGTGCGGGCGATGAATCTTCCCTGGTGTTCTTTTTCGGCATTAGAATAAGCTATTAAGAACTTGTTGTCGTTAACTCCTGATACATCTTAAACAATCTCGCAACTATTTCGCTCTCGGAGGCGTCTTTCGGGAATCCATAGGCCTCGAGAACAGCGGCGTCATTAGCACGATGGGCTTTGCGGAGTTCAACAGGCATGGCTAATTCATCGTATAAGTCGGAAAGGCTGCTATCTGGATAAAGGGCACGTGTATCGAGGATTGCTTGTGCTGTTTGGGTTATCTTCTCCCTCTGAATATCCGTAGAATTCGGCCAGGGAAAGTTATTGTAAACAACCTCCTTGGAGTAACGGAAACGCATTTCTAGTCTACCACAAGTCATCCTCATCCATGCCATATGAACTTCTGAGTTCAGTAATCCAAATAAATATAGGTCTCCGTCCGGAATGAACAGAACTGCGTTCGTGACAATAACGGAACTATCGATAAAATTCATCGGTATATACCGCCTGTTCTCTGACGAATGACATGGGATAACGATAGCTGTCTCTGGATTATGGGTCTCTCTGAAAAGATGAGGAGTATCGGCAAGCTTCCTTGCGCCCTCATCCGGACTAGCCAATCGTGTTTCTCTACAGCGCGAGACTCTTTCCATAACGAGGGGCATTTTCCGCATCTCAGCAGGAGAAATACCTTTCAACCAAAGGCAATATCGGAGAGTCCCGTTAATCTGCTCCTTCGCCCCCATCAGCCTTTTGATAAATCTCACCGACTCTGGTTCTTTTGAGATGAAGTCCGAATAGTCTGTTTTCTCAATTATCAACGCGCCCCCGTCAACAGGTTTATTCCCATAGGTCATTTGTGGAACGTTACCTATTGCCCGAGTACGACTATAAATGAACACATCATCAGCCTCTATGAGATAAGGGTTGATGTGGGCAACTTCTTTTACAGTCTGACCATCGTATATTCTACGCTTTTTCCCCAACTGGGAAACAGAGAATCCGACGATTACACAATGCACATGCGCCTTTTGGCTAGCCTCGCTATCCCAATTGAACGTACGCCATGCGAAATCAATAGCAACACCATAGCGGCGAATCAAGGGCTCCCAAATAGAAGATACCTGCTCTCCTTGGGTGATGCTATTTGTGGATACTAAGGCCGCCTTTATCGACGAATTGATTTGCATCATCTGCGCGGCCTTGAAATACCATGCCGCCACATAATCAACTTTTCCAGCAGTTTTGTATGGCTTACCCTTCTCATCTTTGAGTACAGATAGCATATCTTGCTTCTGACTTTCATTCTGAATAGAATAACCCAAGAACGGTGGATTACCCATAATGTAATTCAACTCACTCGATAGAATCACATCATTCCAATCCATCCGAAGGGCGTTTCCTTCGTGGATATTGTTGTAGGTCTTCAACGGCAGAGGATCCAAGTCATAACCGACAATTTTGTCGGTTTCCTGCATCATCTGGGATTCTGCAATCCATAGAGCTGTCTGAGCCACAGAGCAAGCAAAATCATTGATTTCAATGCCGAAGAATTGGTTAATGCTGACCTTTATAGGATCCACCATTGCGCCCATCACGCGGTCGCCGCCGTAGATGATGCGGATGGCGTCGTTTTCCAGCCGGCGCAGCGATGTATATGTCTCGGTGAGGAAGTTGCCGCTGCCGCAGGCGGGGTCGAAGAATTTGAGGCCGGCTATCTTGTCCTGGAACTCGACCGCTTTTGCCTTCCTGTCTTTAAACGCCTTGATGGCCTTTATCGAAGCCAGCTCTTCTTTCAGGTCGTCCAGGAAGAGAGGGTCAATCACCTTGTGGATATTCTCTATCGAGGTGTAATGCATACCGCCGGCGCGCCTGGTTTCTGGGTTCAGGGTTGATTCGAACACGGCGCCGAAGATGGTAGGCGATATCTCGCTCCAGTCAAAATCGTAACTGGCCCTTTCGAGCAGAAGGTCTTTCAGCTCGTCGGTAAACTGCGGAATCTCTATAGAGTCGCCGCCGAACAATCCGCCATTGGCATACGGAAACTGCGCCAGCGCCTCGTCCAGATAAGGGTCACGCTTGTCCATCGGGGTATTGAGCACCTCGAACAGGTCTATCAGCGCCCGGCGCATCTGGTTGGCCGGGAACAGCTTCAGGTAGTCGTGAAACATATCCTTGCGGCCAAAGATTCCGGCATCTTCTGCATACAGACAGAACACCAGACGGACGCAAAGCTTGTTCAAGCTCTTCTGCGATTCGGGGTTATTCGGGTCGTGGTACTGCGCCAGTATCTTCTCGTACAGAATGCCGACAATCTCACCCGCCTTGATGCTGACCTCGAACTCCTTTTTACGAGCTTCCGCCTCATCATTTACCAGGAACTCCAGGCGGTAATACTCCTTCTCCAGATCTTCCAGCAACACGACCTGCGGATCCACGTTGGGATGCTCCATATCGTGAATGTGGAACTCTTTGAAATTGCAAGTGACAATCCACCGGGGAGATTCCGACCTGGGCAATCCCGTGGCATAGCGGCGCGCCTGCTGATAAGGCGTGAGCATCATTCCGTCGCTCTGCTTCTCCTTATCTTCCAGATTAACGTGAGAACCCTTCTGCTCAATCAGGACCTTGGTCGTGATGATATATGCATCAATGAAATCAGCACCCTTGTCTTTCGTGAAAGTCTTGACGGGCAGCTCGAACCGCATCACCTTTGTCGGATCATCTACGCCAAAGACATTGTGCAGAAGAGAAAGCCAGAAACGCTGAGTCTCCCCCTTCTCATACCCTTTGCCCGACCATTCATTAACGAACCGCTTCGCCGCGAGCGCCTGTTTATCCTTGATAGCCATACCACAGATTGATTGAACTCTACAAAGTTAGTAAAGTTTGGCCTATGTCAATCAATGGCGCTGATTTAATCCAGCCTGAATATCAGGCAGTCGCCAGGCGCGACGGTGTAGTTCTGATGGCCTTTGGCGACTTTTTCCCAGGAGCCGTCCATCTTGCTCAAGAGCACTTTCTTGTTGAAGTCAAGTTCAACATTTGTGGCGCTCTCCATTGTATGGGAGACTATCATAAGGTAGCTGTGGCCGGCATTGGTAAAGTAGGATATCAGCGCCTGGATGTCAGTGCCGAGGTGCGCAACTTGCTCGGGAAGGATATCTTCTGAGAACATCAGGTCGTCGCAGCCGATAGGAGCTTCATCGCCGGTGTAGCGGAACCATTTGACATCGTCGCCCAAGAATATGTATGCGCGGTTGTTCAGTTCTGCGTTGGCCTCTTTTAGGAAGTCGTACATTTCGGTGTAGCTGCCGTCCCTGCGCAGAGGTCCGTCATTGCCCGGGTCTGGTTCGGCCTGGTAAGTGTAATATTCCAACACCTGAGCGCCGTGGGCAAGGTTGGTGTAGTGCTGCAGCTTGATGGCCGCTGTGGAAGGATATGACTGGAGCAGGAAGATGGAACTTGCCGCGAATGCCCAGAAGGGAAGGTCCGCCTCTTTGCAGACCTCGGCTATGTTGCGCATCTGGCGTCCCCACTGCCACTTTATATGATAATTCTCGTGCAGCAGAGGATAAATATCAAATGAAATGTAATCCGGCTCGGCTTCTTTGATGTAGCGGTGCAGATAATCCAGGTAGTTGCTGGTGCCAAGAGCTTTCATGGCCGCCACGGTGTCGTCTTCGCAATCAGCCTGGGTGCCTATTTCAGGGAAAAGATTCACATAGAACTTGTGAGTGCTGTCTATTCGGGAGACATATTCGCGCACTTCTTTTACCTTATGGAACCATTGTGCCGAGGGCTCGTCCACAATCTTATAGCCCCAGAGGGCGGGGTGGTCCTTGACTGCCATTATAAGGGTGTCGAGCCTCGCGTCGATGGGCGAGTAGAACCAGCTGTCCAGTCCCACGCATATCTTTACATTTGTTTCTTTTGCGGCATCCAGAACCTTGAGGTTCTCTTCTATGCTGCCGTAGCTCATATATGATATTGTGATGCCGGCATCGGCCATTTTCTGTAAGCTCTCCGGCGTGGCGAGTTCCGAAAGTATGCTGTAGTAAGCAAAAATGTCAAAATGGGATTTTTCTTTTGGAGCTGCTGTGCTTTCGCAGCCAGCAAGGATTATGCAGCAGAGTGCCACAAGTGCAAGGAATCGTTTCATCGTGTAAAGTTTTGGTAACGCGAATTTAGCGCAAATGGCCGATTTTGTCAATTTGTGTTGTTATACTGATAATTGGTTTATGGGAGAATCCGCTGCGTGAAGAATTATTGGTGGAACTAATTGGACGCATGGCGCCAACAGGCTTGAAGGAGTGAGGGCACAAAAAAAAGCCTTCCGAAGGAAGGCCGGCGCCTTGCGCCGCGGGGGTCACAGGGGCAGAGCCCCCGTTAAAATAGGGACCACGTCACGTGGGCACAAAAAAAGTCGCCTTTCAGCGACTTTTTCTAGTGACCACGTTGGGATTCTAACCCAAAACCTCTTGATCCGTAGTCAAGTGCTCTATACAGTTGAGCTACGCGGCCGTTATCAAAAATACAATGCTACTCTGCGTCCTTTGCAGCGTTGTACTTTTTCTCTTTGATGCGGGCTTTCTTGCCGGTGAGGTTGCGGAGGTAGAAGATACGTGCGCGACGCACCTTGCCGACCTTGTTGACCTCGATAGAATCGATGAACGGAGAAGCGAGAGGGAAAATACGCTCTACACCTACACCGTTGGATATCTTGCGGACAGTGAAAGTCTGTGTCATACCTGCACCACGGCGCTGAATGACTACGCCACGGAATTTCTGCTGACGCTCTTTGTTCTCTTCTTTGATCACATAAGTGACGGTAACGGTGTCACCTGCCTTGAAGTTGGGGAACTCCTTAGGCTCCTGTGCCAATGCGTCCTGAGCTACTTTAAGTAAATCCATTTCTTTCTTAATTAACTGCAACATTGCGGCTTGAAAGCCATTCTCGCAAGAGGTTGCTTTATTTTGGGACTGCAAAGATAGAAATAATTTTTATTACGCCAAATCCGGACGCAAAAAATTTGCAGTTAGTAGATTACCTCAAACTCCACTGCAGAGGAGTTGCCGCAATGGTCGGTTGCTGAAACGTAAACAGTATGCGAGCGGCCGGTGCGGTGGCTATTATCGGGATAGATCTGGATGCGTCCGCCGACATACTGGGATAGTATCCACTCGCCGTCCATCTGCGCATCGTACTCCGCAACCTCCGATTCGCCGTCGTAGGCCTCTATGGAGAAACGACCGCTGTCGGGCAGCTTTTCGCCGTCCTTGACGCGCGGCGTAAGCCTCGGGGCGATGGTATCCACCATCACCAGATATGTGCCGAAGCGGGTTTCGGCCTCAATGCCGCCTTCCACCGGAGTATTGCCGGCATAAGATAGCGTTCCGTCCTCTGCCCTCTGCGCTATAAAGGCCTTGCCGGCCAGCGCAGCCGGTACACTGTCTGTGGCGAAACGCACTTTGAGCCGCCTCTGAAGATGGATGTCGGAATCGCCCAGGCTCCAGGTGTCGGAATAGCGGCCCAGCGCGGGATTTGCGCGCCCCACTTTCTTGCAATCGATATATGTCGATGCATTCAGCGCCGCAGCCGGAATGGTCATTGTCATACCGTCGCGGGAATATACCGACGGCACATACCACAACGCCGCAAACTGGCCCACGGTGTCGGCGGGGTCGAAAACCTTGATGCGGGGGTCGCGCCTAATGCTGAAAGAGCAGCTGGCGCTGTTGCCGAAGCAGTCGGCCACCACAATTTTGAGGGTGTGGGTGTCTTCGTCTTCCAGAGTTATGATACCGTCGTCCACGGCATCTATCTTATACAAGAGGCCGTTGTTGGGCGGACACCATGTCTTGAGCAGGTCGCGCCCCTTCTCCCCCTGCTGCACCAAACAGGCGAAATAGCGCCCGTCACTGTAAGGGACATCGCCCACTTTGAAATCATAGACCTTGTCGGAGTCGAGATAGACGCGGTAGCGCTCCACCGCCAGACGGCCGGTTGTACCTTCCATATAATCCACGGCGTCTATCGCCACGTAGAATTTTTCGCTGACCGGCACTGTCCCTTTGAACTTTTCGGGCTGCGAAACCATTTGCAGACGGCGCACTACCGGCACCGCCATGGAATCTTCAAAAGCATAGAACCCTACCCTGCTGATCACCGGCGGCTTGGTATCCTTTACGGGATATGTACCGTCGGCCAGATAATTGACCGGCAGATTGTCGCCGTCCTTGCGGATTTCCATGTGCAGATGCGGGCCGCCGGAAGAGCCGCTGTTTCCGGAGAGGCCTATTACATCGCCCTTGGCCACCGGGAACTCGTCCGGATCGGGGTAAATCACAACCCGATAGCTCTGTTTGTCATACTGTTCCTGACGCACGCGGCGGGCAAGATCGTCGCGGAAACTGGCCATGTGGCCGTAGACCGACATCGTGCCGTCGGGATGCTGGATGTATACTGCGTTGCCATATCCGACTGGCGATACCGACAGCCGGCAGACATAGCCGCCCTTTATGGCGTGCAGTTCGTAACCGCTGCGGGCATTGGTGCGCCAGTCCAGACCGGCGTGGAAATGATTTCGCCGAAGCTCTCCGTATGTACTTGAGAATGAAGCAGGATGTATATCCAACGGCCATCCGTACCCGTTGTTCTGACCCCACGAAACAAGGGTCGCGAACAGTAGTGCCAGTACGGAGAAAAGTCGTTTCATCGGCCTATTTGAACATGTTTCTGATGCGGTTGAAGAAGCTGCGCTCATCCTGCGAGGGTTTAGCCTTGAAATTGTCGCTCTGACCCAGTTTTTCTACCAGCGCCTTCTCTTCTTTGGAAATCTTCTTGGGAATCCACACCTGGACTACCACCAGCAGGTCGCCGGTGCCGTAGCCGTCGACATCGGGAATGCCCTTGCCGCGCAGGCGCAACGTCTTGCCGGGCTGTGTACCGGGCTCTATCTTGATCTTGAGCAGGCCGTCCACCGACGGAATCTGCGCCTCGCAACCATTGATGGCGTCTGCCACGGAAATGAACAGCGAGTAAATCAGGTCGTTGCCGTCGCGCTCCAGAATCGGGTCCTTTTCCTCTTCTATTACAACCAGCAGGTTGCCGTTCACGCCGCCGGCCTTGGCCGCGTTGCCCTTGCCCTGTATGGTGAGCTGCATTCCCTCCTGCACGCCGGCGGGAATCTTGAAGGTTATTTCCTCCGCCTGCTTTACCAGGCCGCTGCCGCTGCACTTCTTGCATGGAGTGGTTATAATCTTGCCTTCGCCGCCGCAGCGGGGACAGGGAGATGTGGTCTGCATTGCGCCCAGGATGGTCTTCTGCACACGGGTCACCATACCGGTGCCGTTGCAGTCGGGACAGGTCTTGATATCGGCCTCGGTGGCCGCGCCGCGCCCGTGGCAGTCGGGGCACTGCACCATCTTGTTTATCTTGACGGTCTTCTCTACGCCGTGAACGATGTCCTTGAGACCCAGTTTGACGCGGATGCGGATGTCACTGCCGCGCTGGACCCGACGTGCCGATGAACGGCCGCCGCCGAATCCGAAACCGGAAAATGCGCCGCCGAACGCGTCGCCAAAAATATCGCCGAACTGCGAGAAGATATCCTCCATGGAGAAGCCGCCGGCACTGCCGCCAGCCGCGCCGCCCATACCTGCGTGGCCAAATCGGTCGTAGCGTGCTCGCTTGTCGGGATTGCTGAGGACGTCATACGCCTCAGCCGCCTCTTTGAACTTTTCCTCGGCTTCTTTGTCGCCGGGATTCTTGTCAGGGTGGTATTGTATGGCCTTCTTGCGGTAGGCCTTCTTTATCTCTTCTTCGGTTGCCGTGCGCTCTACGCCCAGCACCTCGTAATAATCTCTTTTCTCTGCCATATCAGCCTCCGTTTAGACTCCCACGACTACTTTGGCGAAACGGATCACCTTGCCGCCAAGGGTATAACCTTTCTGGATAACCTCCAGGACTTTGCCCTTCTGCCCCTGATCCTCCACCGGAAGCTGAGCCACAGCCTCGGAAAAATCGGTGTCGAACTCCTTGCCGACAACCTCTATTTCCTCCAGGCCGCAACTCTTCATATAAGAGAGTAATTTGTTGTATATAAGCCCGGTACCCTCTTTTTCAAAAGTACTGGCCTCGGTTTGCTCCAACTGTTTGATGGCTCTTTCGCAATCGTCCAGTACGGGGAGCATCCCCTTGAGTATGTCTTCTCCGGCGGATTTCACCAGATCCAGCTTTTCCTTGGCGGTACGGCGGCGGTAATTGTCAAACTCAGCTGCCAGGCGCAGGTATTTGTCCTGTGCATCGGCAGCCTGTTTCTGTGCCTCGGCCAGCGCATCTGCCGTTTCGTCAGCGGCAGCCGCAGCCTCTTCAGAAGCCTCTGTTCCGGCATTTTCCTGCGGGGCCTGCTGCTCCTGAGCCGTCTCCTCTATCTTTTCTTCGTGTTTGTCGTTCTTTTTGAAATCCTTATTGTGTTTCATTGCTTTCTGTTTTTACCGGAAACAAGACAAGGCAAATTGTTTGCCAACGGGGCCGGATGCGACAAAATGGCATATTTCTAGACCGTCATCGCACCGTCTATGGTGATGACCTGGCCAGAGACGTACGACGCCAATTCGCTGGCAAGGAAGCAGCAGACATTGGCAATGTCCTCCGGAGTGCCGCCGCGGCGCAGGGGAATGTTGTCCACCCACTGCTTGAGCATATCCTCCGGAAGTTTCTTGGTCATATCGGTGAGGATAAAACCGGGGGCGATGGCGTTCACGCGGATGTTGCGGGGGCCGACCTCCTTTGCCAGGGTGCGGGTAAAGGCAACGATTGCGCCCTTGGAGGCGGAATAGTTGCACTGGCCGGGATTGCCGCGCAGACCAGCCACGGATGCCACGTTGATGATGCAACCCTTGCGGGCCTTCATCATTGCCGGAACCGCCGCATGGCAGTAATTATAGACGCTCTTGAGGTTGATGCGGAGCACGTCGTCCCAGGCCTTTTCGTCCATACGCACCAGCAGGCCGTCGCGGGTGATGCCGGCGTTGTTGACCAGTATATCGATGCCACCGAAAGCATCTATCGTCTGCTTTACCACGTCGGCCGCCTGCTCAAAGTCGGAGACGTCGCTCTGGATGGCCAGTACCTTTACGCCGAACGCCTCCAGCTCACTCTTGGTGGCCAGGGCATTGTCGTCTATGACTATATCGCAGAATGCGATGTTGGCGCCTTCGGCGGCGAATTTAAGGGCGATGGCCTTGCCGATTCCGCGGGCCGCGCCAGTAATTAATGCTACTTGATTCTCTAAAAACATAATTATCAGATTATTTTGGCGGACAGATCGTAATAGTCCGCATCGGTTATTTTCACGTTTATAAAAGTGCCCTCGATGCCGGCCGGAGCCGCCTTGATGGGAATGATGACCTGGCCGTCCACCTCCGGTGACTCCTTGGATGTGCGGCAGAAAAGGTTGCCGTCTTCAAAGGAGTCCACTATCACACGCTCTTCAGTGCCGATGCGGGAGGTGTTGAAGGCCAGCGATATGCCGCTCTGAAGTTCCATCAGGCGGTCGTAACGCTCCTGCTTGACGCGCTCCGGAATAGTGTCCTTGAAATTGAGAGCGCCGTAGGTCCCCTCCTCTTCGCTGTAGGTGAAGGCGCCCAGACGCTCGAACCGCATCTCCTCAACGAATTTCAGAAGGCGCTTGAACTCGCGTTCCGTCTCGCCGGGATGGCCCACGATCATTGTGGTACGCAGCGCCACACCCGGCACCTTGGTGCGGAACTTCTCTACCAGGGCGCGCATCTGCGCCTCGTCGGAAGGGCGGCGCATCATGCCCAGCACCTTGGCGTCACAGTGCTGCAACGGGATATCTATGTACTTGCATATCTTGGGATTGACCGCCATCAAATCCAGCAGATCCTCCGGAAATGCCTCGGGATAGCTGTAGTGCAGCCGGATCCACTCGATGCCCTTTATCTGCGAGAGGCGGTCCAGCAGCGGCGCTATCATCCGCTTGCGATAGAGGTCCAGGCCGTAGTAGGTTGTGTCCTGCGCCACCACTATCAGCTCCTTTACGCCGTTTTCTGCCATGGACGAAGCCTCATCGGCAAGCGCCTCCATATCCACCGAGACATGGCGCCCCCGAATGCCGGGAATGGCGCAATACGAGCAGGCACGGTCGCACCCCTCGGAAATCTTGAGATAAGCGTAATGGTGCGGAGTGGTCAGATGGCGGCGGAATTCCAGCGCCGGCGAATACTTCACGCCCAGCGCGGCCAGCAGCCCCTTGAAGTCGTTGGCTCCGAAAAAGCCGTCCACCTCCGGAATTTCCGTCTTGAGTTCTTCCGGATAGCGCTGGGAAAGACATCCGAAGGCGTACACGCGCTTAACGAAACCCTGCTTTTTGGCCTCCACAGCCTGCAAAATGGCATCTATGGATTCCTGCTTGGCATCTGCAATGAAGCCGCAGGTATTGAGTATCACCACGTCGGCGCCGCCAGGGGCAAAAGATGCCTCTTCCGGACATATCTCAATGCCGGAGGCGGCCAGCTGACAGAGCAGATGTTCAGAATCGACCCTGTTCTTTGAGCAGCCGAGGGTGATGAGCTGAACTTTCACGGGCTACTCAGCTGCTTCTTCCTTCTTCTCTTCCTCTTCTTCTATGAATTCCAGGCTGCCGAAACGGGCCAGGTTGTTGTACCAGTCCAGGACCTTCTTCATGTGAGATACATAGAAGCGGTCGCGGTCGTAACCGGGGAGCACCTTGGCAAAGAACTCCTTAATGGTCTCGGGGTTGTCCTTGCTGGTGGGAGCGGGCTTGTCGCCAAGTTCTGCGTGCATGTCCTCCAGCACCTTCTTGAGAGTTACCTCGCCGTCGTCGGCATATATGCTGACATCGGCCAGAGTGGTAACTTTTGCACTGGTAGAAACGCTGCTGCGCTTCTTGCTCTCCATAGCCTCTACGATAAAGCCGTTGCGGCCCTGAGCGATATATTCGAACAATCCGGGCTGGCCCGAGATTGCCAAAACTTTCTTAAGATCGATTGCCATTTTTATTCTTTTTTAAGTTTTCTATCAATTCCAAAATCCGCGGCAGGCATGCGGTGCGGTCGTCGGTAGTAATTATCATATCTGCCCGCGCCTCGCGCTGAGCATCGGTCCACTGATTTGCCATACGCCGCAGGACCTGTTCGCAGGTGGCTCCGTCGCGTTTCATAGCCCTCTCTACCCTTACTTCTTCGGGTGCTGAAACGGTTATGACGTAGTCCGCAAATTTATCAAAAAAAGGCTTTTCCAGCAATATGGCCGACTCCAGTATCACTATATCGGAAGACTGGGCATCCGCCCATTTTACAAAATCCGATGCCACCGTCGGGTGCACTATCGCCTCCAGTTTTTCCAGAAGGTCGCGATTGCCAAAGAGACGGGCGGCCATCTTGCGTGTGTCCAGAAAACCGTCGTCGCCAAGCACTTCTGCGCCAAGCAATCCGGCCACCTCCGCTTCCAGAACGGTATCTTCGCGATAAAGCTCCTTGGTGCGGCTGTCACAGTCGTAGGCAGGAACGCCCAGGGCGGCGAATGCCTCCAGGATGGCGGACTTGCCGCTGCCGATGCCGCCAGTGATGCCTATGACCGTCTTTTTCATTTGAGCTCCAGCACTACGCACTCTACCGAAGGCGGATCCAGTTCGTAGGATATCATCTGCGCCGGAGCGCTATAGAGTTTGGGAATGACAACACCGGAGCGGGAAGCGGCAAAGTCGCTGTAATACACCACGAATGTGGGAGGATTCTCCTGCGATGCCCCTTCTGCAAGAGCGTAGGGCACGCGGTAACGGACCGTGCCGGAAGAGGGATTTATCATTATGCTGACCTTGGCAGGCTTGCCCACCAGGGAGAAATCCACCTCGCTGGAAAGTTCTATGTAGCGGACGATATCTATGTGATATTCAGCCTCCGATGCGGAAATCTCCACACCCCGGAGCGGCTTGATACGGACCTTGCCATCCAGCGGAGCGTCAGCATTATTGAACACCACCTTGTCGGTCTCCACCTGGCTGATACCCTCCAGAATTGAAAGGTCGCCGTAAACCGCCACCGAATCGGGCTTGACCACAATGTCGGAGGCTATCATATACTGGCTCTTGCAGGTTACGTCGGGCTGCACCACCACCGGCACCTTCTTGTGGATACGCGGCGTCAGTTTAAAGGTAAGTTTCTCTGTATCAAACGAGTTGATAGTCAGATTGGAGCCCAGCGTCTGGTAGAGTTCTTCCGTGAGGTCGCGGGTATATACCTCGAAGAGGTTGTTCTCCCCCGCCACACGGTGCAGCTTGCTGCCGGGCACGTCGAGGGTGATGCTTCGGGCGATATTTGCCGAGCGGCGGAGGCCGATTATGGAGAAGCCGGTGCCGGTGGCCCGTATTACGAGCACATCGTCACTGGCCGACTCTCCCGCGTATCCCTCCAGATCGGTATTCAAGGTCACCTTGAACTTCATGGGGACCATATACTTGAGGGACATTCCGTGGAAGAACCATACCGAAAAAGCCAGGACCAGCGAGATGAGCAACGCCATCCAGTCTTTTCCCAGCTTTTTCAGAACCTTTGTTCCGCTCTTGTCGCGCATGGCAGGGTTTTATGCCTGTTGCGTATCGCTGAAGTCCTTTACCAGAGATGCCTTGTCAACCCTGATGGAGACGCCTTTGCTGATTTCGATGTCGACAGTTTTGTCGGCGATTTCGTTTACTGTGCCGTAGATGCCGCCGATGGTGACAACCTTGTCACCCTTCTTGAGCTCGTTGCGGAACTTTTCCATCTCTTTCTGCTTCTTCTGCTGGGGGCGGATCATAAAGAGCCACATCACCACGAAAAGCAGTACTATCATAATCAGGAATGACCAGTTGCCACCGGCTCCCTGGCCTGCTGCAGCGCCGTCGGCCTGCAAGAAAAATGTAAGAAATCTCATATTGAATGCGTTTTAATTGTTATTCTTCTCCTGTGTAGAGTCCGCGCCCCTCCTTGACCACCTCTCCGCTCTGCTGCATCCTCTTGAGGATTACGTCCAGCAGGCCGTTGACAAAGGTGTGGCTGTTGGGAGTGCTGTAGAATTTGGATATCTCTACATACTCGTTGATGGTGACCTTGAGCGGGATTGTGGGGAACTTGACCGCCTCTGCCATACCCATAACGATAAGGCAGGCATCTACCCTCACTATGCGGTCGGGATCCCAGTTGGGGACATTCTCGCGCACCGTCGCCAGATTTTTGCTGAAATTTGCCATGGAGGCAGCCAGCAGGTCGAAGGCGAAGGTGCGGTCGTCATCCTTCAGGAAGACGTTGTGACGGGGCACCGCCGACTTTGGTGAAAGCGCCGCCAGGTCGCGGATAATCACGTTAAGGACATAACCCAAATCATCAGTCCAATATACCGATGTTTCTTCCAGGATGTCCCAGAGCATCTCGTTGTCTTCCAGCTCCTCTTCGTAGATGCGGCTTATAAAGCGGCAGTCAGCGGCGAAAGAATCCTCTTCAGAAGCGATATACTCCTGATAGTAGTCGGATGCCACTATGCTGGCATACAGCTTCTTGAGAAAGACGTCATATTCCGCCCAGCCGAACCCTTTCTTGCCGCAGATCTTCTGGAATTCTTCGTCTCTTTCCAGCAGCGCGATGAAACGGTTGTCCACAAAACGGGTGCTGGCGTTGAGCTCACTTTCGGTGGGGTTGAATTTGCTCTTGCCAATCTCTATCTTTTCTGCGGCCAGCGTCTTGAGCGCCGGGCACAGATTGAGCAGAAAGTAGTATAAATCAAGTGTTTTGGAAAGAGAAACCTGCAATTCCTTTTCTGCCTTTGACAAATCGGCTTCCCGGGAAGTTTCGGCAGCGTAAAGAACTTTAAAGACCTTGATGCGGATTAACCGGCGATTGAGCATAAAAAGCGAAAAATTTTGTACAAATATAGGTTTTAATGATAAATAAATTACCTTTGTTTGGAGAATTTTAAAAAAGATTGCCATGTATTTTGAAGATTACGAAAACGCGAAGAGTCAGGAGCGCAATAGCGATGATGTTTATTCCAAGCCCGTCAGGGCCGGCAAGAGGACTTATTTCTTTGATGTAAAGGCCACTAAGGGCAACGATTATTATCTCACTATCACAGAAAGCAAACGCAAGGTAGAGCAGGACGGCAAGTTTGTTTATGACAAGCATAAAATCTTCCTTTACAAAGAGGATTTCGAGAAGTTCAGCGAGGGTTTGCAGGAAGTAATCAATTATATCAAAGAGCGTTGCCCCGTAACTGAGGCCCGCCCCTACAACGACGGTTTCCAGAGAGGCGAAGAGTCCGGCAAACCTTCCGGCCCCGGTTATTCGGACGTTGATTTTGACGAACTGTAATATGGACGGTATCGAAGCCGACGTATTTTACAGAGAGAGATATGGCATAGACATTACGGCCTACGGCGACGTAGTACAAAAGTCGCTTGAAACCCTATATCAAAGAGGTGTAAGGCTCAGCGTTAAAAAGTTTTACAGGAAATTTGAACAGAGCGGTATCAGCCTGCGGATGTGTTCCGTAGAGCGGGTACGGCTCCGTGCTTTGTTACGCCGCACCCAGGACGAGCCGCCGATGCTCACCCCGTTTGGCGCCAGGATGTGGTACATCATGCAGAGGCGCCCTTTCGAAGCCCACGACATGGCTTTTCTGGCAGGCCGTTTCCCCATGGAGACCGCCACCCATTACCCACATCTGATTTGTGAAGACGGTTATCTTATACCGGCGAATATGTACTCCAACAGCACCGCCAGCGTCAAGAAAGCGGCCGTTATACGGCATTCCCTGTCGGCCGCGCCCCACACCAGGTAGTCGTATATCACCAGTGATACCGGCGCCATTATCAGCAGTACATTCATCACGAAGCCGCCGTAACTGAACAAAATCAGCAGCAGCGTTATCACCGCCGAATAGGCAAAAATCATTATCATCACTTTGGAGTGCGACACGCTGTACTGGGCGTTGCGCTTGAGGAATGAAATCAGCGAAACGATGAAACAGGTAAGCAGGGTCACTATCTTGATGACCCTGGCTGCGGAATTTGCCCCGAGGCCTGGATATGGCGCCACCACGGCAGCCAGGTAATCCTTTACCGCCGGCATAATCATACGGACATCGCCGGTAGCCAACCGGTAGGCCAGGAAGAAGGCCATCGGCAGCAGGAAACCCGCTATCGAGGAGACGATAAACCTTGCCTTGTCGCCCGCCATGAAAAAGTTCATTATCAAAAAGAACGGTGCCAGCCACACCAGAGGCGGGAACAGCATTGAAGCCAGTGCCAATAGCGCGCTGTAGAGGAAGGCCAGGTCGTCGTTGCTGTCGCCCCCGTAGAACCGGGCCGCCACATAGAAGGCCAGATTGACCGGCAGCACGCACCAGAGAGTCTTGTCATAAATTGCAACGGCGGGAAAACTGAGCACCAGTATGCCGAATACGAACGGCGCCGCATGGTTGATGCTCACGGCAAAGAAATCGACCGTAAAATAGACCAGCGCGGCGTTGGCCGCCAGAAACAGCAGGCCGCCTATAACGCCCCACGCGGTGAGGGGCTGCTTGTGGAAAACGAATGTCGACAGGACATACAGCACCACGGTGAATGCCACCAGGACATAGAGGTACTTGCGTATGTCAAAATGGCGTTTCATAGGCTTCCTTTAGAGATATTTCAGCAAATCCTTAGTAATGTCGGTGCGGTGATAAGCCTCCTTGAAACCGATATTCTCCGCAGCTGCATAGGCCTTGCGGCCCGCCTGAATAATGTCGGGAGCGTTGGCCACCACAGCCAGCACGCGGCCGCCGCTGGTAACGATGCCCTCCTCTGCCGCCTTGGTGCCCATGTGGAACACCGTGGCGCCTGCGGCCTGAGCCTTGTCGATGCCCGTTATCGGATAGCCTTTGCCGTAGCTGCCGGGATAACCACCGGAGACGATGACCACCGTCACGGCCGCCTCGGGGCTGATTTCTATCTTCTGGTTTTTCAACTCTCCCTTGGCAGCAGCCTCCAGATGGAGCAGCAGGTCGCTGGAGATACGCGTCATTACCGATTCTGTTTCGGGATCGCCCATGCGGACGTTGTATTCTATCACGTACGGATCTCCGTCGCAATTCATAAGTCCAATGAAAATGAAGCCCTTATAGTCGATATTGTCGGATGCAAGACCGGCAATTGTGGGCTTCACGATCCGCTCTTCCACCTTGTCCATAAAGGCCTTGCCGGCAAACGGAACGGGCGAAACCGCACCCATGCCGCCGGTGTTCAGGCCGGTGTCACCGTCACCGATACGCTTATAATCCTTGGCCTCGGGCAGAATCAGATAATCCTTGCCATCTGTCAGTACGAACACCGACACCTCGATACCGCTCAGAAACTGCTCTATCACGACCTTGCTGGAGGCAGCGCCGAACTTGCCGGAGAACATCTCTTCCAGTTCCGCGCATGCGGCATCATAGTCTTCAAGAATCACGACTCCCTTGCCGGCTGCCAGACCGTCTGCCTTGAGCACATAAGGCGGCTGCAGCGTCTTCATAAAGGCTTTGGCAGCTGCCAGCGTCTCTTTGGTAAAAGGCTTGTAAGCCGCGGTGGGAATGCCGTGGCGCGACATGAAACCCTTGGCAAACTCTTTGCTGCCTTCCAGCTGGGCACCGGTTTTGCCGGGACCGACCACCAGCAGAGACGGGAAGCGGGATTTGAGAAAGTCAGTAAGACCGTCCACCAGAGGGTTTTCGGGGCCAACGACCACCAGGTCAATGCCATTCGCCTCTACGGCGGCTGCAATTGCCTCGAAATCTCCTACCCCAGCCGCGATATTAGTGGCGATGGAGGCGGTGCCGGGATTGCCCGGCAGGCAGTACAGTTTATCAAGATGCTTACTCTGAGAAACCTTCCACGCTATGGCGTTTTCGCGGCCACCGCTGCCCACTACAAGAACTTTTAATGACATATCGCTTTGTTTATTGTCACAAAGATAACTACATTTGCTTTTATGAAAATAATCCGGGTCATTATTTTGTGCTGCATTCTGGCAGCTGCCGCAGGGTGTACTCCGCGCGGGATTATCCCCAAGCGGAAGATGGCCGCAATCAACGCCGAGATGTTTCTCTTTGACCAGTATGCAGATGCCGACAGGCAGATAAAACGGATCACCGACACCTGCGCCATATACAAGCCGCTGCTGCGCTCTTATGGCTACACCACAGACGATTATTTCAAATCCATGGAGTATTATCTGGACAACGTCAAAGAGATGGAGGAAGTGCTGGATATGACGGAGAAGATCCTTAAGAAGCGGGAGAACAGAATACTCAAACACATAGAGGAAGGGGCGCGCAAGAACGACACGACTATTGTCATGAAGCCACGCAGGCAGAAAAAGAGTGATGAAGATGAACTGCCAAAGGCGGACGAAACCCTCAGAATGAACTAATAACTTAAAATATGGACTTTTTCGAAAAGTATTCTTACAGGCCGGCAGACATAGACGCCAAGGTCGCCGCAGTCAAGGCCAATCTGGGTCAGTGGCAGAGCAAGACGGTGTGGCGCAACGCGCTGGGTCTGATAGACTTGACCTCTCTAACGGTTAGCGACACTCCCACAAAGATTGCCGCCATGACCGACAAGGTCAACCATTTTAACGAAACGTATCCCGACTATCCGATGCCTGCATCGATATGCGTCTACCCCAATCTGGCCAAGGCCGTGGCCGACGCCAGGTATACCAAGGACATCCACATCACAGCCGTCGGAGGCGGATTTCCTGCATCCCAGACATTCCCCAGCGTCAAGATAGCCGAATGCGTGGCCGCAGTAAAGGACGGTGCAGATGAAATCGACATCGTTCTGGCTCACAATTCTTTCTGCGACGGCCGCTTCGACGACGCCGCAAAGGAGATTTCCGACATCAAGCAGGCGATAGTTTCCGTGAATCCGGCAGCCCACCTGAAGGTGATTCTGGAGACCGGCGCGCTGGCCAGCAGCGATGATATCGCCACCGCATCGTTCCTGGCAATGGAGGCGGGTGCCGACTTTATCAAGACCTCAACGGGCAAAATCGGCGTTTCTGCCACCCCTGAGGCCGCTTATGTGATGTGCGAATGCATCAAGGCTTACTTCGATGCCACCGGCAAAAAGATAGGCTTCAAGCCCGCCGGCGGCGTTTCGTCTGCCGACGACGCATCGCTATACTACGGCATAGTGGATACCGTTCTGGGCAAGGAATGGCTTAACAAGAGCCTGCTGCGCTTCGGTGCCAGCCGGATGGCCAACAACCTGCTCACAGCCCTCGAAGGCAAAGAGGTCAAATACTTCTAATTCAGAGGATGATCTTCGTGGAAAAGGAGTAACCTGCGCGCAAGCTCGGGTATATCCTCCTTTGCTATTAGCGACGTGCAGGCACGGATTCCCTGACGGGTGCTGCCGCAAGTATCCAGACTGATGGCCGATATGCCGTAGAAGAGCATCTCCTCCAGCAATCCGGCGCCGGTCATGCCGGGATAGTCGTATGTAAAGTAGAAACCGTCGGCCACCTCCTCGTCCAGGTCCTTATCGTAGGTGATTTCGAATCCTGCGGCCAGGAAGGCATCCTTCATCTGCCTTGCCTTGCGGCCGTATTCCATCACCTCTTCGCGGAAGTTGTAGGTGCCGTCACTGGCAGCCTTGAACAACGCCGCCAGGCCGTACTGAGCCGAATGTGAAGTGCCGCTGGAGAGTGGATGCAGACCGCCGTAGACCACCGCGTTGCGGAAGACGGGAGTCGAATAGTAGCGGAGCAGATCGGGATATTTGCGTGCAGAGAGGTGGTCGCCCAGCGCCAGAATTGCGATTCGTTCACCGGCGTAGCTGAAGGCCTTTGAACTGGATATCAGCAAGATGTAGTCGTCTGTATACTTGCCCACGCTTGGCTGGAACGGCGGCACGCCAGGGCGGCCGTAATCCTTGCGGAAGTCCATGCCGAAGTATGCCAGATCCTCGATAACGATAACATCGTATTTGCGCGCCGTCTCGCCAATTATCTTAAGCTCATCTTCTGTGAGGCACACCCATGAGGGGTTGTTGGGATTCGAATACAATACGCTGTGGATGTGGCCCTTGGAGAATATCTCCTCCAGCTTGCCGCGCAACTTCTCGCCACGGAAATCGTAGATGTCAAACGACTCCACGGGAATGCCCAGCACCTTGTTCTGGAACTTGTGGACCGGGAAGCACGGGTCTATAAAGAGCGTAGTGGTCTTTCTGGCGTCAGTGCGGCTGGCTATCATAAACGACACGAAAGCCGCCTGCATGGAACCCACGGTGGCCAGGCAATTCTCCGGCGCAATGTCAATGTCGATGAAATTCTTAATGAAGCGCGATGCCTCCTTGCGGAGAGCCGGCACACCGTCGATATCGGGATAATTGGCGGGCACACCTGCCTTAAGCGCCTCTATCTGGGCATCTATGCCGACTTTGGCTGCAGGCAGGCCGGGATTGCCCATCTCCATGTGGATGAAATGGACGCCGCTGGCAGCCTCCAGTGTATCGGAAAGTTTCTTGATTTCACGTATGGTGGCCTTACCCACACAAGGCAGGCCGCTGTCGGCGAAAATGCGCCGTACCAGCGTCTCGTCCAGTAAGTTGTGTTTCATAACGGCTTAGATTGTGCGGCCAGGGTACTCCTTGAGGGCCTTTTCCAGACATACCAGGGCTGCGCGCAGATCCTCTTCCTTGAGCACGTACGCAAAGCGCGCCTGGTTCTTGCCCAAACCCTTGGTCACATAGAAACCGGCCATCGGTGCAAACATCACAGTCTGGTTGTTGTAATTGAACTCCTCCAGCAACCAGCGGCAGAACTTCTCTGAATCGTCCACAGGCAGTTCAACGGCGGCGTAGAAGGCGCCCAGCGGCATCGGACAAACGATGCCCTCTATCTTGTTAAGGCCGTCCACCAGAATCTGGCGGCGCTTGAGGTATTCCTTCTTGACCTGGTCAAAATACGACTGGGGCGTATCCAGGGCGGCGAGGGCAGCGATCTGGCCCCACTTGCTGCAGCACAGGCGCGCCTGGGCATACTTGAGCACCAGCGGCATGAACTCTTTGTTGCGGGAAACGATAAAGCCTACACGGGCGCCGCACATACTGTAGCGCTTGGACACCGAGTCGATGAGGATGATGTTGTCGTCCATACCGGGCACCTGCATAAACGAGAAGTGCGGTTCATCTGTATAGCAGAATTCGCGGTAAACTTCGTCGGCAATGATGAACAGGCCGTGCTTCTTGGCGATGCTGCACAGCTGAATCACATCCTCTTTGCTGTACAGTTTTCCGGTGGGGTTGGCGGGATTGCAGATCAGTATCGCCTTGGTCTTGGGGGTGATGACCTTTTCCACCTCGCTCATCGGCGGCAGTGCAAAGCCGTCCTCGATATGGGTGGTGATGGGCACCAGCTTGGCATCGAACTGAATGGAGAAGGTGTTGTAGTTGGTATAGAAAGGCTCGAACACTATGATTTCGTCATCGGGGTCGCAGATGGCCTCGATAGAAATCTGTATAGCCTCGCTGCCGCCGTGGGTCACGATTATATCTTTGGTCTCCACGTCTATGCCGATGCCTTTGTAATAGCCCACCATACCCTCGCGCAGAGGCAGGTCGCCCAGCGAATTGGGATAGGATATGATAGAAAGATTATTGTTCCTGACGGCCTCCAGCGCCACTTCGGGCGAGTCCAAATCGGGCTGGCCCATGTTCAGGCGGTATATCTTGATGCCGCGCTTTGCGGTTTCGTCGCTCAGGGGGATAAGCTTTCTGATTGGGGAATAAGGCATTGCAAGCGCCTTCTTGGAAAATGTCAGCATATCTTTTATTCTAATTATTTCCGTTCATATAATGCCAGTTGCTTGAGGAAGCCCTCTATGTGCGGCTGAATCCTGCTTGTAGGGCAATCGTAGTTGTTCACCATTATTGCAAAACACAACTGTTCGCCACATACCGTTTCCACATAACCTGCATAACACTTCACCCCCGTCATGGAACCGCTCTTGCAGTGGATGCGGCTGCGAAGCTTTGCGGGCTCCTTCGATAGCACATATTTCAAAGTACCCTCTTCGCCCGGTGTCGGGAGTGTGGAGTAGTACCGTGCAAATATATCTCTCTTTTGCATCATTCGGTAAAAATTGCAGAAAAATCTGGGCGTGACGTAATTCATCCGGCTCAGCCCGCTGCCGTCGTCCTGTCTGAGGCCGGTGGTGTTGCAGCCCATATCACAGATGTACTGCTCTATTGCAGCCGGAGTCTTGGAATAAGATGTTTCGCCAGTCAGGTGCAGGCCAAGAGTCATAAAAAGCGTCTCCGCAAAGAAATTGTTGCTCTTGGTGTTGGTCTCGCGGCAGATTTCCAGCAGCGTCGGGGACAGGGTCGTTGCCAGCAGAGCAGCCGTGTCCGGGGCCACGCCAATAGCGATTCCGCTTGCGGGTATCCCTTCGCCTTCAAGGTATTTCCTAAAGGTTTCGGCCAAAGTCAGTGCGGGGAAACGGTTGGATACTGCAATGGTGTCGGCCTTGCGGTCACAGGCAAACGTACCGGTAAAACGGCCTACCGGAGAGAGGTCGCTGGCGAAATAGGTCAGTTTGTTGCCGGTCCTGGGAGCGCCGGTGGTAGCATCGTAGCGGACATCCATCTCGGAATAAACATCTTCCGCAGGGGTTATCCGGAGTGTGTCGCCTTCGGCATTGCCAGGGCTTACGGCAAAGAAAGACTGGTTCTCGGCGAACGAAAGACCGCAGGGGGCGCTGCCGTAATCGGCGCCCAAATCTTCCCAGCACCACTTGCTGTGGGTCATTTCGCCTTTGAAGAAGCCGGTATCACCTATTATCTTGCCGTCGATGGCTGTAATGCCACTGGCTTTGACAGCATCTGCCCAACCTGCGAAAATGGTATTGATGTCCCCTCCCAGGCCGCCGTGGGAGCCCAGCGTGGGGTCGCCGCCGCCAATAATGTAAAGGTCGCCGTGGAGGATGCCGTCATCGTCAGTTTCGCCGGCGGTGGCTATTTTGGTTTCAAAGCGGAAATCGGAACCGAGTGCGTCCAGAGCCACGCCGGTGGTAATGGTTTTCATTGTCGATGCCGAAAGCAGCGGCAGGTCGGGATTGTATGCCGCAATTGTCTTTCCCCGCCCGTCCAGCGCCAGAATCGCCACCGCCGCGTTCTTCAGCAGCGGAGTCGCCTTCATCGTACTGTCCACAAACCGCTGAACGTTGTTCTGGGCGAACACCGCCGCCGGCGCCATCAGCACCGCCGCAACGACCAGACAGAAAAGCTTCTTTAACATTACCGACGAAGGGTTTACTTGTGCAAAGATAAAGCATTTTGTAGGAATCTTTTCTTATATTTGCATATCTCTTGAACGGGATATACGGCTGTTTGCGGAGATCGCGTAACTACCCTGCACCAGGGGGCCCATAAATGTATTCTGGTGTCTTCTATGACACTGCCGACAAAAGCCGATTCCGATTCTTGTAATGGGGAATATGGTTGCAACAACCCACGCATATTGCGCGTGGAGCGGTTGAACACACCTTTAAAACATTACAAGATATGGAAAACCCTATTACACAAAACCGCCCCGGAGGAGAGATCATCCTCTATCAGACCGCCGATGGCAAGGCAAACATCGATGTCAAACTCGAAAACGAGACCGTGTGGCTCACGAAAGAACAGATGTCCATTCTGTTCGACAGGGACAGAACGGTTATCTCCAGGCACATCAAAAACATTTTTGAAGAAAAAGAATTGGATGAAAAAGTGGTACGTGCAAAATTTGCACATACCACTCCACACGGCGCTCTCGGCAATAAAACACAGACAAATTTCATAGAAGCTTACAACCTTGACGTCATCATTTCCGTAGGCTATCGTGTCAAGTCCCAGCGAGGCACCCAGTTCCGCATTTGGGCCAACACCGTCCTCAAGGAGTATCTCATCAAAGGCTACGCCGTAAAGAATGACCTGGCTCAGCAGAAGTATGAAGACTTGAAAGCGCTGGTGGATGTTATGGGACGGACTATGGGATACCTTGACACCCCTGCAGACGACCAAATCAAATCTATCTTTGATGTAGTCAAGGACTACACCTATGCGCTGGATACTCTCGACAACTATGATTACCAGCGGCTGCCTCTCAAGGCTACGACACCGGAGTCTTTTCACGCGACCTACGACAATGCCATGGAAGTAATCCACAGCCTCAAAGAGAAGTTTGGCGGCAGCGACCTGTTTGGCCACGAAAAGGACGAGTCGTTCAAAAGCTCCGTAGGTCAGATATACCAGACATGGGACGGCATCGACCTTTATCCGTCTGTGGAAGAAAAAGCCGCGATGCTGCTATACTTGGTCGTCAAAAACCACTCCTTTTCCGACGGCAACAAACGCATCGCCGCCACACTGTTCCTGTGGTTCATGGATAATAATAGGATTCTCTACTCCCCGGACGGACACAAGCGTATCGCCGACAATGCCCTGGTTGCCCTCACACTGATGATTGCAGAAAGCAAAATGGACGAAATGGACATTATGGTCAGAGTAGTGGTCAACCTTATCGACGGGGATAATAAATGAGTTCGTGGCGAACCTGTTATTATGCCACGTCATGGATTTCCTTGCCGAAGGGGAGAATCGAGTTCAGCGCCATCTTGAAGTGTTGAAGGCCAAAGGGTATGCCGATGATAGTAATGCAGAATATAAGGCCGCATACCAGGTGGATAAGAGCTATCTCCCACCAGCCCAGCAGTATCCAGATGATGTTCATCATAACCGACAGGCAGCCCGGCTCTTGGGGTTTGTACACCAGCTCGTGCCCGAAAGGGCTCAGCGAGTAAGTTCCAAGTTTAAAGAGCTGTACACCAAAGGGTATGCCGATAATGGTGATGCACATAACCAGACCCACCAAATAATAAATCAAGGCGATGAGAAGCCCGCCAAGTATCAGCCAGGCAATGTTTCCAAGTGTTTTCATAATAATGCTGTAAAGATAGTGTATTTCTTAGTATTTGGAAAATTATGAAATATTGGTAACTTTGCGTAAATTATTATTATAAAATGAAGACTACTTCCGTTGCACTTGGGCAACATTTCGAGGAATTCATCCAGGCAAGCATCCTTAGCGGGCGTTATAATAACGCTAGCGAAGTTGTCCGTTCCGGTCTCCGTCTTCTTGAGGATCGCGAGCAAAAAATGGCCGCGCTACGCTCTGCCATCGAAGAGGGTTTGAATAGTGGTATTGTGGAAGATTTCGATACGCAGGATTTCCTGCAGCAGATGAAGGAGCGCAAATATGGCAAGATTTGACATCACCCATGAGGCCACAGAAGACCTCTACAAGATTTGGGAATATACCGTTGATACCTGGTCAGAAGAGCAGGCCAATAAGTATTATTCTGAGCTCATAGCCTCTTTTGAGGTAATTTCGGCCGCGCCATTCAACGTCGGAAAGTCGTTTGATTAAATCATTCCGGACCTTAGAGCTTATCATATCCAACGGCATATGATTTTCTACATCATTCAAAACAACGAGCGAGTTTTAATTGTACGCGTTCTGCACGAGAAAATGGATTTCACTCGCCATCTCAACCCATTCATTGACATTACGTGATGACCGACTTTGCTGCCATAGATTTCGAGACTGCGAACGAATACCCGAGCAGCGTGTGCAGTGTGGGGGTCGTGGTGGTGCGCGGCGGCGAAATCGTAGAAAAGTTCTACAGCCTGATCCACCCCGAGCCAGAGTACTACAAGTGGTTCTGCCAGCGGGTGCACGGGCTTTGCCCGAAGGACACGGAAGATGCGCCGGTTTTCCCCTATGTATGGGAAAAGATTGAGCCGCTGATAGAGGGCCTGCCGCTGGTGGCCCACAACGCCCGGTTCGACTGCGGCTTCCTCCAGCGCGCCATGGACCTCACAGGGCTGGAGCGGGCGGTAGAGGCGTCGGATACCCTGTTTCTCGCCCGGCGGACCTGGAAGCTCCCGTGCTACAAGCTCGTCTTCCTCGCCGACTGGTTCGACATCGAGATGCCGCGCGCCCACCGCGCTTGGTGCGATGCGGAGGCCGCGGCGAAGCTCTATCTCATGATGCGCGCCTGAAGACAGACAAACGCGGCGGCGTCCCGGTGTTCCCGGAACGCCGCCGCGCGGCGTGTTTCAGAGGACGTACCAGCTGAGACGGATCGTCCGGGTCCCGTCCTGCGACGGCTGCTGGCCGGCATCGACTTCAACGAGGATACGGCCGTCGGCAGAGGTGAAGCGATAGGCGCCCGTGAGCTCTTCAGGACTGCCGTAGAGCCCGGTAAGATGATCCAGGACCGCCTGAAGCTCCTCCTCGGAGACCCGGTATCCCACCGTGACGGAAGTGACGGACTCGGAGGAGGGGTCCGC